>OBAQ01000152.1_pt1 | contig 80661 bp, 94 predicted proteins | sample 1517821 | NCBI WGS metagenome assembly OBAQ01 (sample SAMN04571705, study PRJEB22368) | human gut metagenome | biome: human gut; material: stool | host: Homo sapiens | place: Luxembourg | collected 2012-09-27
ACTCGAACGTGTAGACGCAGGTGCCATAATTGTCCTCGGTCTCCGTAGCGGTCAGAAGCTTTCCGGCTGCATCATAGGTAAATGTCCGGTCGTTCTCCACGATCTGATTTCTTTGAGGGGATCAGCTACTGTAAACAGAATGGTTTTCTGTGTTTTACTTACATTACCGAAAAGCATAAGACTGTACAACACAAAAGCCAAAATGTTACCTTCTGCTTACTCAAATGTACTCTTCCTTTACGGATGGAGAGTGAATTAATAGACGGATAGGAGTTGTAGGTTGTTGGATGTCCGAAAGTATAACCATAATAAGTACTATACTACACTAATCTCTGTTAACGAAATACCCGTAATATTTACCTTTTGAATTAAATCTTTAAACTTTTCAGATACAAATATTGGTATTTCTTGCCTATTTGACAGCTTAAAGACATCTGCGCTATCCGTTTTATCAGCATATATACCATATTTACTTACTGTATATATTGTTCCTATTCCCTCAATTTCTGTTTCAAAATACTCTGATTTATCCAAGCATAACGCATCTACAACTTTAATAATATTGGCAATATAATATTGTTTAAAATCCTCTCCATTATTTGTTTCCTTTATGCCAACTTTCAAAAATTGTATATCCGTATTGACTGACTCTAATAATGTCTTCAACCTGTTTGATACCAAAAACCATCCTTTATCATTGGCAAGATAATCAGTCCAAACATCTCCTTCTTCTTTTGTATAGAAAAACTCAAATCTATCATCCCAGTTTTCAAAAACTTTCCCAGTATTTAATGCATTTTGCTGAATTCCATAATCATTTTGAAAATGGCATATTATATCATTTTCTCTTTCCATATCCATAGATAATTTGTAATATTTCATCCATATTCTCCTTACTTCCAGTAATCCTTATACAACATGTCAGGTTTTGATTTTACGTTATTCTTTAAATTATCAAATAACTTAAGGAATATATCTTTGTCTCCTTGTGCAATGTTGTCAAATTGTTTCATACTATCAAGAACATATTCATGATAAGCATTTGGATGACGACCCTGATGTGGTAGCAAATCTTTATTCCATGCATCATCTAAATCTAATTCATACCTGTTTGCTATTTCCTCCAGCTGAGGGGTATATGTCTTGCTTTTATTTGTTGCATAGTGATGTACCTGATTAGGTTTAGTTACACTACCACTCTTGACAAAGACTCTTTTCCCTTATAATTATCCAAGCCGATGCTCCTACCCCGAAAAATGAATACACTTCCCAAAGCCGACTCTTGCATCTGCTTGAAATTCTACCATATATTTGCCATTTTCACTACCTATTTTCGCCAGCATTTTCCACTACCGGCATGCGATACTCCGTACCGTTTTTTAACATTCCATAAATGATACTGATTAATCGTCTGGATATACAAATCAGTGCCTGCTGGCTGGTTTTTCCCTCTGCCTTACGCTTCTCGTAGTAGGCTCGCACTACTGGATTTCTCGGTGTGCCTTTTGAGGATAGCTGCACCATCTGGATTGCAAGAAAATAAATAGCAGCCTGCAGTCGTCTGTTTCCCTGCTTGGTAGCTACATCCTTCCCCTTACCGCTGGAGGATAAATGAAGTGGTGCAATCCCTGCGAACTGTGCCAGTTTATTGGCATTACTAAAACGTTTGATATCACCAATCTCTGCAAGAATCTTAACTGCTGTAATGACATTTACACCGGGAATAGTTGTAAGCGTGCAGCCAAGCATCTTATACATCTGTTCCAGCATCTTGTCTACTTCCGCAAGCTGGCTATCATAGTGCTGTAAATCACTGACAATGCTAAGTGTCACCATGTCTCTGGCATCTTGATAATCAATATTTTTACTTTATCACTGGCTACCGCATCCAAGATTTTCTTGCAAGTTTTAGTGGAGCATTTGTTATGGCTGACGGGAACAAGTTCCTTACGTAAATCTTCCACAGACTTACCCCTAAGATACTTTCTGGATGGATAATGCTCCCAGAAGTACAGTGCAGTAGGTCTACTGATGTCATTAAAAAATGACTTATACGACGGATACGCAATACACAACTGCTCGTGCAACTGATTAACCAGTCTGGTTCGCTGTTTCATGATATTGTCCCTACGATGCACCAGCTGACCAAGTGACCAGTACGCATCATTGAGGCAGGCATCCGGAAGTTTTTCAAGCATATTTAGAGTTGCAAGGGCAATGGCTTTGGCATCATCACTGTCACTCTTACGGTACATAGCACCTCGATGCTTTGCCTGTCGATGTGAGATAGCAGTGTTTACATCCTTAACCAGATACCCCTTGTCAATCAACCAAACCGCTAAAGCTCTACCATAACCGTAAGCATTCTCCAAACCATAAACTACTTCTTTTCCATCGGTATTACATTTTTTCACTTTCGTAACCAGCTTAGGAAAATCGGCTGGTCTGTTTGGGAATGTAATCTCTCCCAACTTTTGATTGTAACAGTCAATCATAACCGCTGTGTGAGTCTCCTTATGTAAGTCAATACCCACATAAACATAATTCTCTTTAATCATAAAAAATCATCGCTCCAATCTCAATGTTTGGCAAAATAGTGGCAATCTCAACTGTTAAGCATCTTTCTCGGAATTACGCATCTTTTCAGCTACCGAGTGTGCAAGAGTGGTATAGCCTATCCACTTCTGGTCAGGCACAAAATATTCCGCAAAGGAACACCGCTGACTTTCATGGAGATGGATACATCCTATAGAACACAGGACACGAAGCAGAAGAAATCTCCTTCGTGGTGTGTGATGTTAACTCTGAAAAAAAAGGTTGCAAGTCAATTTTTTTCTTTTTGAGCAGATTTTTATTTAAATCCATTAAAAATGGGCAAAATCGGCTTTATGCCATAGACCAAAAACAGAGAAATAACAGTAAAGATGCACAAATTTACTATCCGAGCATACAAAACAACGTTCTCTTGCCCTTGTGAGAGCCTGTGTTGCCCCTGTGTGCGATTTTAAGAGCGAAGTCGAGGTAGTTACCCATGATAAACTTTTTAAGGCTTGTTGGGGAAATGTGAGAGATTTGATTTCTTAAGATAGTGCCAAAATAAATAGGGTCGAAAATAGTGCAGGTTAAAGGGCTTATGCCGTCCTTCGGCGGCATAAGCCGGAAAACCCCCACCGGCAGAGCCGTTGGGAGAAGTATGGTATGGCATAACTTTCACTACTGTTCAAAAATTTATTATGCTTTGGGACAATTTTATCAGGATTTCCATGTAACAGAAAAATAGGAGATGCACTATAGCCCATAGTAGCTACGGAACATCTCCTATTATGTGTTTTTGTTTAGGTATTACGGAGCAGCTTATCCCCCTTATACCCCCTGGTGGGTGCCATTGTAACATGGATGTTTTGGAAGTGTCAAGGGAAATGTTACAATTTTATTACATAATGCAAATCATCAATCTCCTATCGAAACTAGTCCTAAATCACTTGTCATCGCTTTTTGGATAATCTCTAATAAGTCTTGCACCATTTGTCTGCCTTCATCTGGTTCTTCATAATTCTGAAGCAATGCTGTGTCCAATATATATTTGCATATTTCGGCGATTTGAAACAAATCATTTTTAGAAACTTCAACATCATCATAAGGATCAATCTGGTACAATTTACTCATATCAAAGGATACTTGTCCACTCATTTTATAGATAAAATCAATCAACTCATCGCAAAATTCTACGTTGACATCTTGTTCATTAATCTCATCTATTGAATTACCTATGTAAAAGTTCATTACAACAACCTCCTACTACTTTTTGGGAAACGCAGTAATTACATTTCCAGCCTCATCAATAACTACTTTTAAAGTATATAATGGTTTCCCTTTGCTATTTGTCCCTATTGGATTGGAAAATGTTTGTTCAAAAATATAACCTTCTCTTCCAGCAGTATTAGGACCTACAATGAAGTTGTCCCCTGTCAATGTACTATCAATACTATCTCTAATATCAAAATCTGCATTAAAATGTGATTTGTTTCCGTATGTAGAATTAGGTCCATGTCTATCGAGTATATGATTGTCAAAGGTATCATCACTTAAAGTATAGTTGTCTGCTAGGTCAAATATTTCTTGGAATTTGCTTCCTGAGCCACTCTTACTACCACTCTCCGCAACACCATAGACAGTACCCTTACGGTCTTCTATTGCCCCTGTCCGTGTCGTAGTATTTGCCAGGCCTTCATCTATACAGCTTTTTGCACATCCAAGCCCTACCGCTGCCAAGATCTGACCAAACAAATATCCCGTCTTATTAAAATGTGTTTGGTCATCGTCTGCCCATACTGCATCCCATGCATCTAATGCAGGTCCCATTTGATCTTGAAACAGAATGCCCGGATCATTTGTAACAGCAAACATTCCGCTGTATATACGACCTGTTATTAGCTCCGGATGTGTTATCGGATCCACAATATCAAACCCGAATTGTGCTACTCCTACGTAAAAGTTTTGGCTATTCTGTCTCCGGTTACGGATTGCTTCACCATACGGATCACTGCTTCCCTGATAAGCATAACGCAACGGAGACACCACAATATTATAGATACCACTAATTCCTATGTCTGATTCCAGTTCCATGATAGCTTTCATAAAACCAGAATCATAATCGCGTTGCATGCCATTTAACATTTCCTGCTCTCTGGCATTATGCTCCGCTTCCATTCTCTGAGCTTCTATAATGATATATTTCTCTAGTAATCGGTATATATCTCCGTAAGTTTGCGCCTGTTCAAATTCCTCAAGAGGTATATTGATTTCTACGCTGTTTCCGCTCGGATCCGCATAATTCAGATAGCTGCTCACGCAGTAATTATACCGGTTAAGCGTCAGCGGTTCTGTCTGGTTGCCGAGGTAGCTGTCTTCGGTGAGGAAGGTCGCTGTTACCACACAGTAGTACCTTGCCCTCAGATACTGACTCTCGATATTCGGATTGTAAGACTCCCCGTTGTAGGTGTATTCGTTCTCATACTGCGGAGCACCGAAGGTGATCTCTCCGGTGACGCTGTAACGGTAGGACTGGTAGACCTGTCCCTCTTCATTGGTGATACCGGAGACGCTTCCTCTGGCATCGTAGAGATAATATCCGGTGCTGCCATCGAACCGGTCAAGGGAGATCCGGTCGAATCCGCCGTTTATCTCCGCTCCGTAGATATAAGAGGTATCCGTCTTACCATTGATGTTCTGCTCGACCAGTACCTCGGCATGCTCACGGTTGACGTCGTTTAAGTACTCGATCAGCTCATAGTTCTTTTCCTTACCGGTGGTCTTGATCCGGGCGATCAGATCTGCCTCTGTAGCGCTGACTTCCTCCTGTACCGGGAAGAGAATGCCGCACTGGTTCTGGCTGTTGTTCTCCTCCGCATTGGTTGCATTGCCGTAGCCGGCGTCATCCGTGCCCCCGGACTTGCTGTTCTTCTTATTGTTGCCCTTCCCCTTACCGTTGCCGTTTCCATTGCCGTTATTGCCGGAATTTCCGTTTCCATTATTTCCACTGCCGGAGTTGTCCTTGTTGTTCCCGTTGCCGTTACCGGAATTACCCTTCCAGTCATCATCGGTATGGAGATTATAGTTCAATAAGAATACCCGGTTGCCGTCACCGTCATAAGCCGCAGCAAGGAGCAGTTCATCCCCGTCATGCACTGCCGCCAGACGATTCTCTACGGAGTATTCATAAGTCCTGTTCACCTTGTCCGTGCCGATCCGCCCGGTCTCACTGATCCGGTTGCCATCTGCATCATAGTTATAGGCAAGGCTGGTGGTCTTTTTGCCATTGTAGAGCTTTTCAGAGATCAGCTGGTTACTCTCATTATACTCATATCTGTGCCACTCCACAACCGTCCCGTTCAAAGTTTTCTCCATGTAGGTACGGTTACCCATAAGGTCATACTCGAACGTGTAGACGCAGGTGCCATAATTGTCCTCGGTCTCCGTAGCGGTCAGGAGCTTTCCGGCTGCATCATAGGTAAATGTCCGGTCGGTCTCCACGATCTGGTATGCGAAGGTGGCGTCCTTGTCATGCTTGCCGTTATGGCGGTTGCCATGAGGATAGAGGTCGTCATGTCTGCCGTCCTCATGCCGTCCGTTATGCTTGTCATCGTAGGCATAGCCTGCCAGAGATTCGATGGCGGTCTCCCCTGCGATGAATCCCCTGTCGTCATAAGTATAGAGATAGTCACTTACCACCCACTCACAGGTGTCGCAGACATTCTTAAGCTCCACGATCTGATTCCTTGCATTGTAAGTGTTATAGGTGCTGATGCCGTTCGGACGGTGGATCCGGGTCACCCGGTTGATGGCATCATAAGTATAGGTGGTAACTTTTCCCTCCCTGTCGGTCACTTTGATGAGATTGTCGTTCTTGTCATACTCATAGCTTACTTTTGTGCCATCCGCATAGGTAATGGCAGCGAGATGATCCGCTTCGTCATAGGTATAGCCTATGGTGTCACCCTTTGCCTCCTCATGGGAGAAGCCGTCCTCTCCCGGTGCCCGGTAAGTGGTCACGGAGGTGATCCGGCGGAGTCCGTCATAGGTGTACTCCGTGTCCCCTGTGGTATCCTGCATGGCTACCCGCTCTCCCAGAGCATTGTAGGCATAGGTAACCCCTTCTGCACTCTGCTCTCCGGTGCTGTCGCTGTAGCTTTTTTCTACCAGATCATCCAGCTTGTCATAATCATAGCTGATCCGGTTTCCTCCGTTGGAGGTATAGGATGTGATCCGTCCTGCGATATCGTAGGTACATACTTCCTTTCGTCCTGCGGCATCGGTCACGCTGGTCAGATTTCCTTCGCGGTCGTAAGTAAATTCCGTTCCTCTTCCCAGATAATCAGTCACGCCCGTCACGCGGTCCATCACATCGTAGGTATAATATGCCACACTTCCCATAGGGTCGGTGACAGAGGTCAGCCGGTTCCTGATATCATAGGTATATGCGGTGACCCGGCCGTCTGTTGCGGTCTTTTCCAGCACATTGCCATGGGCATCATACAGATAGCTTTCCGTTAATCCCATCTTGTCCCGGTATGCAGTAACGCGGTTCACAGCATCGTAGGTATAGCCGGTGGTCTGCTCCAGAGGATCGGTCGTTAACGTCAGACGGTCATCCTTATCATAGCCGTAGTTATAGACATATCCCTTCGGATCTGTCACAGCAGTCGTATTGTAGTTGCCGTCATACGCATAGGCTGTGGTACGTTCTCCGGGTCTTTTGATGCTTACGATATTTCCGACCTTATCATAGAGAATGTCTGTTACTTTCTCCTCCGGGTCTGTCACAGTGGTCATCCGGTCTACCTTGTCATAGGCATAATTCCAGGAATAGCCCAGTGCATCCGTGACTTCAGACTGGTTGCCACGCTCATCATAGCCGTAGGTGGTCACTCCGCCTTCGGGATCTGTCACGGAAGTGAGACGGTGCATGATGTCATAGGTATATTCCGTGATCCGGTCCAGATTATCCTGTTTTACGAGAATATCATTGCCGTTGCTGTAGGTAAAGGCAGTCTCATAGCCCAGAGGTGTCGTAATACCCGTAAGCCGTTGTACAGCATCATAGGTATAGAGATAGCTTTCGCCGTCCGGCTGTCTCTTTTTTGTCACCTGACCGTTGGCATCTACAGTATAGAGCGTAACGTTCCCCAGCGCATCGGTGACACTGGTAACTACATCATGCCTGTCATAGGTGTATTTCTCCACGGCTCCCATGGGAGAGGTCGTTGTGATCATACGGTACAGCTTGTCATAACCGTAGGTCGTGGTCTGCCCCAGGGCATCGGTAACACCGGTCAGGTTGCCTGCCGCATCATACGCATAGCTTTCCGTCAGCCCTTCCGGTGTGGTAATGGCAGTCAGACGACTCAGGGCATCATAGGTATAGGCAGTCGTGCCTCCGTTGCCGTCCCTGTATGCAGCCAGCCGGTTCAGGGCGTCATAGGTGTAATCTGTGGTCACACCGTTGCCGTCCTTTAAGGTAGTCAGATTACTGTTCCTGTCATAGAAAAATTCCGTGGCAGCTCCTTCCGGATCTACTTTCTGTGTCAGCCGGTTCAGGGCATCGTAAGTATAGGCATATTCTGCCTTGCCCGGTTCTGTGGTATGGATGAGATTCCCCGCCGCATCGTAGGTGTAGGATGTTACTTTTCCTTCTCCGTCCGTGATGGTAAGCAGTCTGTCGGAAGCATCGTAGGTATAACGGGTGGTCACGCCGTCGATACCGGTCACGGAGACTGCTCTGCCGAAAGCATCATACGTTACAGCGGCTGTTCTGCCCAGCACATCGGTCTGGGTGGTCAGATTGCCTGCCGCATCATAGGTATAGGTCATCTCGTTGCCTGCCGTATCGGAAGCTTTCACGATTCTGCCACAGGCATCCAGGGTAAATGTGGTCACGACACCGTAACGATCGGTAAAGGTTGCCACATTTCCGTTTCTGTCATAGGTATAGCGGTCTGTCTCCCCGTCAGGATAGGTCTCCTTTAAGAGATTCCCCTCTGCATCCACGGTATAGGCATGGGCATTCCCCAGGGGATCCTTCGTAAGTGTAAGATTGCTGTCCGCATCATAGGTGTAGCCGGTCTCACCCTTCAGGGCATCCGTCACGGTCTGCAATCGGCTGATCCGGTCATAGCTGTAGGTCGTCACATTTCCCAGAGCATCGGTCTGTGCTGTCAGCTGACCGATGGCATCATAGGTATTTTTCAGGGTATCTCCCTCCGGTGCCGTCACCGTGAGGACTCTGCCCTCTTTGTCATAGGTGTATGCCGTAGTACCGCCGCAGGCATCGGTCACAGTCGTCAGTCTCGCCAGTGCATCATAAGCATAAGCGGTGGTATTTCCCCGTCCATCCGTCACGCCGGTCAGGCTGCCACAGGCATCATAGGTATAATGGACAGTGTTCCCCAGCGGATCCGTACTCTCTGTCAGAAGATTTCTTGCATCATAAGTGTAGATATACTCTCTTGCCAGGTCCTCTGCGCCGGTCTGGCGGATCTTCGTGACATTGCCGTTGCCATCGTAGGTGTATGTGGTTACGGCTCCCAGCGCATCGACCGTCTTCGTGAGTCTGGACAGATGATCGTAACGATAAGTCTCCGTGGCACCATCCGCATAGGTGATTTTCGTGATCCTTCCGGTTACGTCACTTTCATAGGAAGTCACGTTACCCTCTCTGTCAGCAGCCGAAACCATGCTCTGCTTCACCGGGTCATAGGTATAAGTCTCTGCATTGCCCAGACGGTCCGTGACTGTAAGGATCCGGTCTGCTCCGTCGTAAGTATTCTTCTGTACCGCACCCTTTGCATCCGCAGTTTCCGTTACCCGGTTCATGGCATCGTAGGTATACTGTATGGTCTGCTGCTCCGCATCGGTCTGTGTAAGGCGGTTCCCGTTACCGTCATAGGTATAAGTCAGGGTATTGCCCAGCGGATCCATACCGGACAGCATCCGGTTCATGGCATCATAAGTAAAGGTGCTGGTCTGCCCCTCTTTATCGGTAATGGCTGTCACTGCGCCTGCCGGATCATAGGTATAGACGGTCACTGCACCGGCGGCATCCGTCTCCTTTATTACCCTGCCCAGGGCATCGTAGGTATTGGCGGTGGTCTCTCCGGTTGGATCCGTGACTGTTAACAGCCGGTTCATGGCATCATAGGTATAGTTCCATGTATTGCCGGCACCGTCCGTCATGGATGTGACGCAGGCCCCGCCATAGGTAAAGGATGTGGTGTTGCCGTTCGCATCCTTTACCGCCACAAGCCGGTTTTTCTCATCGTAAGTGTAAGAGGTCTGTCCTCCCTCCGCATCGGTCACAGAAGTCAGGCGGTTCTGTCCATCATAGGTATAGCCGGTCTTTCCACCGTCGTAGTCTGTAGACTGCGTCATTTTGCCTGCGGTATTGTACGCATAGGTTTTGGTGGCGCCGTCCTGTCTTTTTTCCTGTGTTACCCTGCCTTTTCCGTCATAGGTATAAGTCGTCTCCACGCCGGTGCGGTCCAGACGGCCTGCCAGATACCCGGCGGTATTATAGCTTCTCTCTTCGAATGTGCCGTCCGGATATTCGATCTTCGTGGTACGGTAATTTTCATCATAGATGTAGACCGTTACATTGCCTTCCGCATCCGTGGCAGTGGTCTGTCCTCCTCCGGTCATCTGCTCATAAGCCAGCGTGACCACGCCACCTTCCGCATCCGTCTGCTGTATCACACGGCCTTCCCCGTCGTACTCATTGGCTACGACTCTGTGTCCGTTTTCATCGTACCATGCGGTCATGCGGTGGCTGTCATCGTAAACATAACGAACGACACCGCCTGCGGGATTCGTCACCTGCGCCAGATTACCGGCTTCATCGTAGGTATAGGTCACACCGTGGCCGTCCGGCAGAGTAATGCTGCTTAAGCGGTTCTTTTCATCCAGCGCGATCCGGAATTCCTTTCCGGAAGGTGTAGTAATGCTTTTTAGGTACAGATCCACATCATAAGCCAGTTCTGTCCGGTTACCGCAGCTGTCTTCCACCGCACGGAGCAGACCGAAGCTGTCGAATTCATGACGGCTTCCGTCATCCAGTATCTCTACCACATATCCGTTCTCTGTCTCTGTAAGTTCATAATCGCATCCGGCCGGTGCGAGGTATCCCTCTCCCGCCGGGGTAAACGTGATGATGCCTCCGTTGTTTCTAAGCCACAGAACCGATCCGTCGGCCAGTTCTCCCATACGTTCATCATAAGCAAAGGTCCAGCCGAAGCCCAGACTCCCTTCATACGCCGCACCCTTTGCATTGTACTGTCTGGTCAGGGCAAAATCACCGCCGATGTCAGCGATCGTGGCATCGGCCTGTTCCATGTAGAAATTGCCGGTATTCAGGTTCACCGGCTCATAGCCGAACTCACAGTTCTCCGCTCTGCCTAACAGCAGTCCGTCGATGATCGCCTTATAATATTCACTTAACACGCCGGAACTGTAAGCTGTGGTATTCTTCGGTTCCCTGATGAAAATACGGTTTCCCCTCAGAATGAAAAAGAGAAAAAATAAGAGGGAGGCCAACCGGTCTCCCTCTCTTCATGCTTATTTGCAGATGCAGACATTGATTTTCTTATCTGCTGCCGCTTTTACTGCCGCCTCTGCTTCCGTCTGAGAAGCGCATTCCTGGGCAACCTGGATGTAGCCCGGAAGATCCGGAGCTGCTCCCATCTTGTATCCCTTCAGGCCTGCTGCCTCCATTCCACTCAGGAGCTTCTTTGCCTGATCTGTTGCTGCCGCCGGGAATGTTCCGGCCAGTACCCTTGCCTTGTCCTTTGTTTCTGCTGTATTCTTTGCCTCTGCCATTTTCTTATCCTCTCTTTCTCAGATACTCTTTGCTTGAAAATCCGGTTTTCCCATCATAGGAAATATACAGCCATTTCACGCCACTCACCATGGTGTAATAGCCATAATTCTGTACCTCTGCACCCTGAGGGATCTCCATGATAACATTATCGCTCTTGATTTCCCCAGGCTTCGCTCTCATGTTCAGCGGAGCTGTTGTGGTATACTTTCCGGCCAGGCTTTTATCCAGGCTCTTTGCTGCCACCGGCTTCAGGTTCTTATTTCCCGCCGCACCGTTGGCCACGAATGTGTAATACTTCCCGCTTGCATTTGATGTATACGCATAACCACAGGAAGCTCCCGGCCATACGATTTTCAGCCATCCATTTGAGAGCTGTTCCAGTACCTCCACAGAGGTTCCCTGGTTCACTCCGCCAATAGAGACGGCGTTTTTATTGGATCCGGATCTCACATTCATGTTCATCTTTGCGGTTGCCGTTCCAATACCCTTGCCTCTGTATGTGGTATTATTCACACCACCGGAAGCCCCTGAAGCGTTCCCGGAGCCCGCCGGAGCCTTCGCTCCATTGGATAAGCTCATCACCGTATGAGATCCCTCATTGACATACACGCCGCCTCTCTGTGCATAGGCATCAGAGTTCAGGTGTGCAGCGTCTCTGTGCGCTTTGAATTTCCCGGTGTTTTCCATGATCTTCACCATATTTCCGGTGTAGCCACTGGCTGCAATGGATAAGCCTGCAAAAATATAGCAGGATAAGATCAGGGAGCTGCAATCAAAATCACCTTTCGCCCCTTTCACTTTCCTGCCGTTATTGATGATTGCCTGGTATCCAGTCCACCTATTTGGCTGTGAATAACCAAAATCATCATCCGCAGCAATCTCCTCCATGTAGGTTGCCGCTTTTTCTGCCATATTCAGATCCAGAGGCTCCAAGTACGCTGTGAAGCTCTTAGGATACCAGGATCTTGTGCAGATCTCTTTTCCGGTCTGATCGCCCTGCTTTTTCCCGGTGATCTTTCCGTTTTCATCAATGCTCGCATGGCCAATTTTCACTGCCATCTTCATCATCTCCTCTCATTTTTTCTTTTCTACTTTGTACTGCATCACAAATCAGGATGCCGATCATGATAAAAGGCAGCGCAGGCCAGAAGATTGCAAAGAGCATACACCCAAGGAAAAAGGTGCAGGCGGCCGCAATGCCAAGTCCTGCACCTTCCGGGTATCCAATCTCTTCACTTTCTCTCTCCCACTGCTTCCACCCTTTGAAGCAGAAAATCATTGTTGCAATGTATATGAGTATTCCACCCAATACATAAACCATCAGAACAGTTTTCCACATTCTATCCCTCTTTTCTGTTGAAAAGTGCCTGAATGAGGTTCATCACAGCGGTTCCAATCTGGCTGTAGAGGTTATCATATCCAAAGATTGCCCCATACGTTACCAGAACACCAACAATAAATGCCAGTACCCAGTAATACCATAAGATCTGCACCGCAAGAATGCTGCACATGATGGCCATGGTCAAATATGTGAGTGCTTCAGCAATCACAAACACAACCACCTGGGCCGGATATTTCTCTCTGTTGATCAGTTTCTTCACCACCTGGGCAAAAACATTGGTGAGCGCAATCAGCACCAGAACCGCAGCCACCACCACTGTCAAAACCCACATTACACTCTCATAATTCATTTTTTCTTTTCCTCCTTATCCTTTAGCCTCCCCTGATGCCTCCTCTGAAGCCTCAGGTTCCCCTTCCTGCCCTTTTACTGCCATATCATAGACAATTCCACCCTGGGAGTTTTCCCTGGCTGATTTTGCCGCATACGCACAATAGGAGATTGTTTCTCCCACCGTTGCTCCTATCAGGCTATACAGAGCAGACAGATCCGCAAAATGCCACATGGCAAACATGGCATAGATCTGAACCGCAGTGCATGAAATGAATATGTATAAAAGGGCTGTTTTGGCCGTTGTGAGCCGTTTCTTGCGTGGCATATACTTTTCCCTGGCTTCCATCAATTCAAGCCTCCTCTGGGCCTTCTTGCCACGTTCCCTGATGGCTCTGAGTCTCCTCTTGTGTCTCTGCTCCTCTTTGTCCATCATTTCCTCCTTATGGATCCTCATGCAGGGCCAGGATCTCTCTGTCCAACATCTTTGCCTCTTCCTCTGCTTTTTCCAGTTCCTCAAAGGCATTCCTGAGATCATCATTGTGCTCTCCGGTCTCTATTGCCTTCACAACCCAGAATAGAAGCCTGCCATTTGCGTGTTGGATCTTATCATTCACAATCCTTCTCCTCTGCCTGATCTCCTGATCCTTCTTTTCCTGCTCCTCTCTGCCCGCAAGCCTTTTCTCTATGTAGTGCCTAATGAACAGAAATGCGATCCCGCACAGTCCGCTGCCGCCTATTAAGGCAGAGAGGATCATCTTTACTATTTCATTCAGTTCCTTCACCCCCTGCAATAGCATTTGCCAACTTGTCAAGCTGCCCTCCAAGCAGCCAATTTGTTATTTTCTGCATGATCCTATACATCTGGTTCCCTCCTAACCTTCAAATTCTTGCAATCACAGCAAGGCTTTTGGCTGTAAGGGATGTGATAGTTCACGCATTCCCCGCAGTTACCAAAATCCTTGCACTCCGGGTTGCACTTCTCAAAAGTACGCTTGCAGTGTTTCAGTGCCACATGAAGGCACACAAAATTATCACTCTTCATTATTCAGATTCTCCAACATTGCCTCAAGCTCATTTTTTCTTTCAGCCAGTTTCTCTGATTCTGCAATTTCCTTTGCATACTCTTCCTTTGTGGCTCTGCCCATGGCAATCTTCGTGCCAATGTAATCATTGGCCTTCATAAGCTGATCAACGGCTCTGATCTCTGCCTCGATCTGCTCTCTTGTCATATTCTCATTCATGCTGCTATCCTCCTTTCCTCTGAGTATTCAGGTATTTGTGGTACATATACCCATTCTTTTATGAATAGCCGGTTGAAAAGAATATCCATCCGCCGGATGGTTTTATATGCGTCTTTCTGCCCGGCGTATCCTCTCCATGATTGATATGCCTCCCTAACCTGGGCATAGGTCATTGATCCCTCTTCCGTCAGTTTGGCAAATTTCTTCAGCTTTGCTCTTTCCCTGGTGATGGATTCCCGGCATAGCTTTTTCACCACTTTTCCGGTATCCGTCAGAATAAATCTGGTTTTCAGGAACGTGAAGCCCCTGCTCAGCTTCACAATTTTGGTTTTCTTCTCATTGAGCTGTATGCCTAATTCCGCATACTTCTCTCTGAGTACATCCCATACCATTTTCAGGTATTCCTTATCCGGGTGAATGAGGAGTGAATCATCCATATATCTCTCATACGGTCTGATCCGCAGTACCTCCTTCACATAATGATCTACTGGATCCGGATACGCCACGGCACATCCCTGGCAGATTTCACTCCCCAGGCCCAGGCCTCTGGCATACTCATCTCCATAGAGCATTGCTGCCTCTTTTTGTTTCTGCACCTCCATCATCTTCTCATCAGCAAAAGCATCAATGAAGCTCTCTGTGAGTTTGATGATCTTTTCATCCGTGAATTTCTTCCGGATCATTTCTTTGAGTGGCTCATGTGGTATGCTTGCAAAATAGTTCTTCAGATCTATTTGCAGCACATAGCCCTCAGTACCGTATTCCTCATAGTATTCCTGAAGAAACTGAGTTACCCGGTTGATTGCGTGGCTTATGCCCATTCCTTGCCTTGATGCCCCATTGTCATATATGAGGCTGTTGCTTAGAACCGGCATTAAAGCATTCTTTGAGAGGCTCTTTTGCGGCACCCTTTCTGCAAAATGAACACTCTGGATATGTCGGAGCTTCCCTCTTTCCATAATGTCAAAAGGTATGAAGCCCTTCCGCACATCCTCTCCATTGATTAGTGCGTTGTGAGTTCTGCACAGATTTTTCCCAAGCTCAGAACCATATCTCTGCACACTGGCCTTCCAGGTCACGCCTTTTCTTGCTTCCCTATATGCCTGATACAAAGAGTTGTAATCTGCCACCCTGGCAAAATCATCATATTCTGAGAGCTTCTCTCTTTGGTGTTTCTCCCGCTCAGCTTTCCTCCTGAGTTCTCTCTGTGCGTGTCTTTCTTCGCTTGTCATATTGTAATTGTGCCCAGTTCCCCCTTGTACGGTTCTGTGTGCTATCCCTAACCGCATAATGGTATGGGTATGAAATGCACCTCTGCACAGCCTTCACCTCCCTTCCGATTTTTGCACCATGCAAGCAGCGTCCACCCATCCATATCAAGCATGATCCCGCTCATGGCACCAGAGCGGAATGAGATAATTTACATTTGCATGAAGGTCATTCACTCCTTCCTCTGTCTGATATTGATTTCTGCTTTTTACGGCGTACTTTGTCGAATCATTATGACAGTGAATCAGAGCGGCACCCGGAAGTCATTGGTGCAGTTGTTGTTGTTGGCATTGCCGTTGTTGTTGACATTGCAGGCATTGGTAGAATTGCCACCATTAACGGACAGAAGCCACCAGTTGGCCCGGAGCGTAATTGTGCAGTGAATAACCTATGTTTTTACTTCTTTCTCTCTATGAGCTTCACTCTGTCCTTCCAGTTCCTCAGTTTTTCATCTTCCTTCAGCATCAGGTTGAGCAGAGTATCAAATTTATTCCAGTCTACCGGAAGGGTTGTGGCCAGATAATTGATGAGGTTGTATATATCCCGGAGGGTGTCTATTGCTTCCTGGGCTTTTCTCTTCCTCTCCGCAACCTTTTCCTCCGTGTATGTCCATATTCCATTTGCCATCCTGATCTCATCATATAATTTCTGGCATAGGGCGCACATTGGTTTTGAGAATACATCTTTCCATCCTTTTGGAACCACATTGGTGTTCCATACAAGCCTTGTGGCCTCTGCTCTTATTTCTTCAGCAAGCTGAAGCACATCTAACTGAGATTTTCCTCTCAGCCTGGCCAAAACGCTCATGCGGCCACCTCCCTCTTTTGCAAGTTATACCCGCCACCTGGAAAGTGGCGGGATTGTTCCTGATTATTCCGTGATTCGGAAGCAGAGCGGCACCCGGAAGTCATCGGTGCAGTTGCTGCCGCTGGCATCGCCGCCGCCGCTGACAATGCAGGCACCGGTAGAACCGCCACCATAAACGGACAGAAGCCACCAGCCGGCCCGGCTTCCTCCGTCACCGGCCCCTTTGATACGGCTTCTAAAGCTATTTGCAAATGCCGGATACTGAACCGCCTGGCCTGCACTCCATCCCTTTGTGCCCCATACTACAGATCCAAATACTTCATACTCTGAAGGGATCCACAGTTTTCCAAGATCTGCCCATCCCCATGAGTTTGAATCTGTCAGAGTTCCGGATCCGGAGTATCTGTTTTCCAGAAGGAACCTTTTGCTGCTGATCACGCTCTGCAATTCTTTAGGCAGCTTTGACACCAAGCCATCCAGAAAACTCTTGACTGTTGATTTCAAATAAGGTGCTGCATTCGCAGAGGTTCCGTTGTTGTTGTTTTCCGTGAACCATTTCACAGTTTCCGGGTAGCAGTCTTTGGTTCCCCAGTCAATATGCCATCCAAGCTCCTGATCTGTGGTTCCGGTGTATGTATTGATACCCAGGATCTCCGGCTTCATGGTGTAGCTTCCCACCGTGATGGTGATGTAATCATGCACATGGATCCCATCCAGGTTGTGTGCTGCCAGTCTCGCCTTGATCCATCTCCAAGCATCAGAGTAGTTTGCAATCTCCTCTGCAAATCTCACTGTAAGATCTACACCCTGATAGTTTTTATCTCCTTCCTCAATGGCAAAATTGCAGTGAGCATTTTCCTCATTGATCTGTTTTGCACCGTACTCATCACCCTCCTGGGTATATGGTGTCTGGTCTGTGTAGCTGAATGTGCCATCAGAGTTTGTGGCCTGGGCAAATTTGCGATCCGTGGCCAACTCCTCATTGATCACATCATCCTTGTAATCTGTTTTTAAGATTGACATTTCTTTCCTCCTTGTTATTCATTGTTTTCTGTCCGTGGCAGTTTGAATGGGAAGTATTCCCTGCCCATACGATATGGCAACCTCCTTTCTTCTTTCTCCTCCTTCAGGATCTCAGGATCCTCAAATGGGAAATACTGTCCGCCCAATCTGTACGGCAGCCGCCTCTTAGGTGTAATAACCGGCGGTTTATGGTATGGTGCAGGGCTCTTGAATGGATGATAAGCCCCGCCGAACCTGGAACCAAAGGCAAAAGGCAGCCGCAGTTTTGAAGGCTTCACCGGCTCCGGTATTCTCGGATCTTTCAAAGGGAAATACCGTCCTCCCAGTCTGAATGGGATTGCATGAGGCCTGGTGTATAAAAATCGCATTTCCTCATACATCTTCAGGCAGGCGGATTCTATGCGGTTCAGATCCGCAAATCCTATGAATGCCCCATTGTCTGCATATTCTGTCTTTTCTCCTATGTCACAGCCAACATATTTGTTGATGGCTTCCAGGTTCTCTGATAATACGTTGATTTCATCCGCATAGGGATATTCCTGATAGTTCCGATCCGGCATTGCTCTCACAAATACCGGCCAAAACTGATGGGCCACTGCTCCCAGGAACTCAATATTGTTCTTGATCCGGTTGTAGTCCGTGATGTTGAAATAATCTCCGGTATACTTCCCGCTCTCATCTGTGGAGGCTGCCCAGTCTGTTTTTGGTGTGATCCACTCCATTTATACCTTCCTCCTTGCCACCAGAGTGCCGCTGAGGCTTCCTGAGAACTTCAGGCTCACCTCTTCCAACTTGATCATCAAATCATCCACATACCGGCTTTCCAGGTATGCCAGATCATTGCAATCCAGGATTGGATCTCCTCTGTATTTCAAATCATACTGATTTCCGCCTTTATAATAGGCTCCAACCCACTCCACCAGGTTTGCAGCGTCCTCCGCCGAACTGATCAGAGGGTTGTTCCAGGTCTGAATGCTTCCGGTGTTATTTAGCTTTGTCACCGCCTGGGCTGTGCTGATGCTGTATTCATATCCCCTCACCGTCAGCACAACCTTTGTGGCTGTCTTTGGTGGCTTTGTGATCCTAACCTTGCACCAATAGGAGCTGCTGTCTGTGACTTTCGCCCCAAAGTCCTGCTCCACATCATCCACAACGCACACAGCACTCAGATCATGAACCGCATTGCCAAAATCAATCTCAAATTCTTCCTCCACGCCTGCTGCCAGAGTGATCTCATCTGCTGTGAGATCCTTCAGCTCGGTTCCTCTTGCGTATATTGTCCGGATCACCCTCAATTCCTTCACCTTTTCCAACTTCGTGCCGTTTGGCGTGGCCGTCAGCTCATCATAGGTGATTTCATAATCTGTCTGAGATCCAAATTCTATCCTCTTCAGGTGGATCCGGTTGTGCGGCTTTGCCTTCGTGAACTCTATTGTGATTTTGTCGGTATCAACAAAATCATAGAAAACTATGGTTTTCTCCGTTATGCTCTTGCTCAGGAAGCTCTTCAGTTTCTTTCCGTTGTTGTATGTTGTGATCACGAACTCCACCGGCTGAATGCTTCCAAAAAGCAGCGTCAGGTTGTGGAAGGTATATGCACTCTCCATGGTGAGCGTTATCACCGGATTTTCTTCAAATGTTCCATCCTCTCCGCTGATGGATGCACTCACATATCCCACCTGAATGTAGTTGCTGCTTCGTGGCATGAAATACTGCTGCCCATCTACTCTGGCATAGTCTTTTTCAAATGCTGCATACTCTGAATATGGTTCATCAGACAGCAAGCACTCCACATTGCCATATTCTGCCACCTGGTTTGCTGATACGGCCTTTTCTGGCTCAAATGATGATTTTATGAGGATCAGCCCATCTCTGTTCTGCATAACCACTGAGCGGCCTGCATTTGCTATGAGCTGAAGGCATTCCTTGTGTTTTACCATGGGAAGTGGATTGTATACCGTGATATTCTTCAGGTATGGATCCACCCAATATTTATCCTCACTCATCCCGGCATCTTCAAACACATCCACAGCCAAATCAAAAAGGGTGATACCGTTTGGCCGGTACTCACCCCTCTTGTATTCATCCTGCATATATTCAAAAACATCCACAGCTCCAAATTTTGCCGTTTTATCATCAGCACTCCATTCCTGCATATACAGTGTGCCGCCCTTCACCCATTCGATCTCTCCATCATTCAGGGTGTATCCATAGTACACTTGCATCTCCTGGCCGGTTTCCATGTAGTTGATCGCACTGTCCTCATTGTCCACATTGTAGTATCTATCCATGTTTTCAATGGTCACTGTAAAATCTATACTCGGAAGGCTCTCTGAAATTGGTGAGAGAGTGCTTTTCAGCTCTGCACTCACTATCTTTTCATTGTCCAACACAATTCCTATACCAAAAACTATGTTGTAGATCCGGAAGCGTCCTATGCTGTTCACCATCTCTGTTGGTGTTATCCTCATAAAGGTTGTGTTGTTGAATGTATCCTCTGTTTTGAACTCCGGCCCAGTATTTTCATACTCATTCTTTTCCGTGTCCGTTTCTATTGTCAGTTTTACCGGGTACGCATCCCCAAATTGCAGCGTGAGCCCCTTTATATCCAGAGGATCCGCTGTATTGAACCGGATCAGAACCGCCGGGGAGCCGCCCTGGCCAAGCAGGGCCTCTGTTACTATCCCGGCATTATACAGTTCTTTTCCGCTTCCCTGCCTCGGCAGGAAGTACATACTCCTATCCACCTTTGAAAAATCATTCTCAAATGTGGCATATACCTTTTTCACCGTTTCCTCACTCAGAGGCTTGACGGTATCTGAAAAATAGGTGAAGCTGCCGCCCTGCACTTGCGCTGCCGTCTGTGCTGCCTGGTTTACTAAACCCAGGCTAATTCTCATATATGATTTATTCCTGGCCGCCTGCTTCATGGCCTCTTTGTATGCTGTACTCACATACTGCATATTCATCACCTACATTTCTATGAAATTCATTGCAAAATCTTTATACACCGGTTTTCCATCTTCATAGGTGTAGATCGGTGTTGTTCGGTCTCCGGCGTACATCTCCAATGTTCCTGCCTCATTCTGATCCGGAATGAAGAAAGTAACTGAAAGCCCAAACTTTTTCTTTATAGCTCTTCTGATCTCCATGTAGGCATCCGGCCTGAGGATCTTCCACTTGCATTCAATTTTGTGAACATCCTCCCGGATAACCTGGGAGATCATTTTTCCGTTTGCGTTTCTCTCGCTGTCTGATATGTCATAATCTGAAATTTTCATCTCTGAAGGATCGGGGAGGGATACTCCGCCGACAATCAGAATATTATTGTATTTTGATGCCATGTTTTTCTCCCTCCTTATGCGTTGGCCATCTGATAGCCTTTTCTCCTTCTGTATTTGTCTGTCTGCTCTACCAGTGTCTTGCTGTCAAGCTGCACAATGGTCTGAATGGTCTGGTACTCGCTTCCGCTGTCCATATCTCCAATGATTGCCCTCAGGTTCACTGAGATGATCTCTCCGATCCTTCCGGCTATCTTATCCATCCATCCGGTATTGTTTTCCAGAGGAACCACAGCCTCCTGCCCGGCTTCACCTACCATGGCCAGTGTGGCCTTGTCGATCACTCCGCCGGTTGCAAGTCTCGGTATTGAGATTTCTCCAATGGTTGAGATATTAAAGCCAAATGTTTCACCGCCGATCTCCGGCACCCAATCCGGTACATCAAAGCTCAGCCTATTCAAAGCTCTGATCATTCCATTCAGTCCTCTGATCACGCCGTTGGCCATCTTCTCCACTCCACCTATGATGCTATTGATCACACCTTTGATGGAGCTCCAAATTCCGTTGAAGATATTCACAACCGTGGTTTTCATGGATCCCCACACATTTGCCCACACGGTTTTTATACCATTCAGGGCAGTGCTGATCCCGCTTGATATGGTTCCCATGGTGGTTGTGATGGTACTCTTGATACTTCCAAAAATCGTGCTAACGGTTGTTTTCACGCTTGTAAATATCGTACTGAACACCGTTTTGATTGTATTCAGAACTGTGCTGATGGTGGTGCTTATCGTGTTGATCGTGGTTGTGATCACCGACTTGATAGCATTCCAGATGGTTGTCACCGTGGTTTTGATGGAGTTCCAAATTGTCTCAAATATTGTTTTGATTGTATTCAGAACTGTGCTGATCACTGTAGATACCGCACTGATGGCCGTGGATACTATGGTTTTCATAGCAGACCATATTGCGCTCAGTATCGTTTTCATGGCCTCCCAAATGGATGAGAAGAAGGTTTTTATACCCTCCCATGCTCTATCCCAGTCACCAGTGAAAACTCCGGCTATGAAGTCAATAAGGCCTCCCAGGGCATCAAAAATATTGCCTACTACATCAGCAACTACCCCGGCCACCTTCAGGAATACATTTCCAACTATTTCAAGTTTTGCGGCGATCACCGGAGCAATGTTGGTGATAAACCACTCTATGAATGGCTGTAGCGTCTGCTCCCATATATCTTTCACCGCATCAGCAATTTTGCCTATGAGCTCCAATCCTTTATTGATTGCAGGCTGTATATGCTCATCTATGAGCGGCCCAACCTTTTCCTGAAGCCCTTTCAGCACCGGCAGAATGTGTGTGTTGTATGCGTCAAGGCATACAGATGCAATGGAGCTGAAGCCGCTTGCCAATGAGTTGAACATTGGAGCAACGTGCTGATCATATACCTCATTCGCTTTTGTGAATGTATCATCCACCACTTTCTTGATATTTCCCAGTGCGTCTGCCGCCACTCCCAGGAACTCATCAAGAGTGCTTTTGAAGCCTTCCTGATTTTCTATAAAAGGCCTCGTTATCATGTCCAGAACATCCCGGCCAATCTTTCCGGCCAGTTCGTTTATGCCCATCTGTGCATCCGCAAAAATTCCTATCAGGTTAGCGGTTGCCTGCTGTGCATTCTCTCCTCCAAATGCGGAGAAGATATTTGCTGCTGCCTGAGCAAAATTTCCCTGAATCGTCACGATCTCGGAGCCTATATCAAACATAGACACCAGATGCTTCTTGATCCTCTCTTTGTTCTGATCCAGGTATTTATTGATTCCGCCCAGGATATTGGTTGCAATCGTTATTCCAACGCTTGCCATGGCTCCTGCCTGCTGCCCCAGTGAATATGCCAGGGAATTTGCAAAGCCGTTTGCCGCCGCAACCACTTCTGGTGCCGTGAATATTTCCCTGATGCTCTTCTTTATGCCGTCCACGGCCTTTGTGATGCCGCTCAGGTCTACATCTCCAAGCCCTGCCTTGAATCCATCCTTGAAAAGCTGCTGCAATTCCTTCAGCCTCTCTATGAGTTTTTCCAGTGCCGGGTTCAGGGTTTCATCTGTTTCATTTGCAGCGTCAACTATGTTCTCACTCAGGCCGCCTCCCGCTGCTCCGCCGCCTGATCCGGATCCACCGCTTCCTGAATCATCATTTTTTGTCAGAGAATGAATCTCATCAAATGATGCCAGGCCTGCATATTCTTTTGCCGCCTTTTTGGCTGAAGATCCCGCTTTATCTGTTGCACCGCCCAGGTTCTCCATGGAACCGGTTGCTGTGTCCGCAGCTCCCCCAATTCCTTCCACCGCCGTGGTGGTTGTCTTTGTGTTCTTTCCGGTAATTTTCGCAATCATGTTGCTGAATGCGTCTGTTACCGTTAGGATCTTACTCAGTAGTGCATTGAGCACTCTGATCACCGGTGTGAATACTACAATGAGCCCCTTGCCAATCGTGGCCTTCAGAGCGTTGAATCTCTCTGTGAGCACTCTCACCTGGTTGGCCCATCCGTCTGATGTTCTCGCAAAATCTCCCTGAGCATCCGCTGTTGCAGACATAAGATAGTTATATCTGAGCATAGCCTGCTCCTGCTGTGTCATGGAGTTGTAGGCTTTTGTGATGCCCTGGCTTAAAGCGTAAGCCTCCAAATTGGCCACGCTCATGTTTATACCTAACTGTTTCAGCGGCTCTGTTTCTCCTGAGATACCTGAGCGGATTTTCTCAAATGCCACATCTGTATCCAGGTTATAGAAGGAAGCCATATCTGCTGCCAGTCCAGTCATTTGCATGGACATTTCAGCCGCCGCCTGGGTTGTAAAGCCCATTGATTTCAGCATGGCCCCCAATGTTGATGAGTATTTTTTAGCACTTGTTTCTGAGAGGCCGAACTCTTCAAGCGCATCCCTGGCAAAGCGGTTTATCGTCTCCGACATTGCCCCAAATGTTACATCCACCACATTCTGAACTTCGGCCAGGTCAGAGCCTAATTCAATACAGCTCTTTCCAAATCGAATGATCGCAGCGGCGGACAGTGCAATACTTATTGCCTTTCCTATTTTGCCAAATGCGCTCTTTATTTTGTCGGTCTGCCTCTCCACTGCACTTGTGGCTGATTTCGTCTGCTGCTGCACCTTTTTCAGCTCTTCATAGTAGGCTTTAGTCTGTGCCTCTATGATCACTTGCAGTTTTTCCAAGGTCATTCCTTCCACTGCTTTCACCTCGCTCTTTGGCCATCCGCTCCCGGAATGCCAAGTTGTGCCGGAAAATGTAATCATCCATTCTTGCCTTGTGGAGTTCCATTTCCGGGCTCAGCGTGGGCTTATCCCTACTCTCCTGCTCGGTGAAATTTGTTTCCGCTGCCTCCTCTGTTTCCTTGTTACTGTATAATTCCGGGTAATACGCCGCAGGCATGATGAGTTGCGTTTCTTTGTTCATCAGTCTGCCAAGCACATTGCCCATCTGAAGTGCCTGGTTGAATAGGAGCATGATCTCATCCTTCAGCTCTGCCTCTCTGGCTTTCTGCTCATGTTCTTTCCTTCTGGCATAGCTTTCAATAACATCATTTACCTCTCCCAGGCTCAGATCCCAAAAAAGTTGAGGGCTGTATCCGGCATCCAAAAATACCGGGTACAACCCCCATAATAGATCTGTTACTGTTTCAGGCTCTTTTACAGAGCTTCCTCCTTCGCCTCCTGAAGAGCTCCGCTCATCTGGTTGCTGAGGTTTACGGAGAAAAAACCGCTCACCGTGAAGATCTCCATGTATACCGTCATATAGAACGATAACTGAGAACCGCCTTCCTCAATGTATTTCTCAAAAAGGCTCTGTACTTCCTGCTTGGTGATTCCATGCTGCCAGTCCTTCATTGCGGCGTGAGCCACATCCAACATCACAGAGAGAGCAGGCATTCCGCCCTGGCCTGATCCCATAATGTTCATCAGGTTGGTTTTATACTTGCTTTCCAGTTCCACAATGGCCGCTGTTTTCAACTTCAGCTTGTACTTTTTCCCGCCTACTTCCCACAGTGCAAATGGTTTTCTCTTCGGAGACACCTCTGCCGTGGCCTCCTCTTTCTGTTCTTCCTGCTGCTCCATCTTTTCCTCTGTGTTTGCCGCTTCTACCGCTGCCTCCATGGCCGCATCTTTGCTGTTGTTAAAGAATCTCATTCTCTTATCCTCCTATTTTTTCATGTTCTCGTTTATACCGGATCCGTGGTTGTGATCTCGCTCTGAAGAGCCATGTTCAGATCAAACTCCATAACTCCGTTTACTCCGCCGCCGGATCTCTTTACAGATACCTGGGCATCATACTCATACTTTGTATTGTCCGGGAGCGTCTCGCAGAAAGAGAGCACTTCCTTTGTGGCTGCTGCCTTTCTCATCACTCTGTATGGAGAGGTTTCGGAGGTGTTCTCATACTTAAATTTGTATGTGAGATCTCCTGCATCTCCAATTCCATACTCATACTGCTTAACCTTATCTGCCAGGCCGCTGTTCTCTACCTTTTCAGGATCCTCTCCAAGCTCAGGGATTTCCTTCAGCCCGGTGAGGTCTGTGTAATCTCCACTTGCACCCTTTTTCTTATAGCCAAGTTTTGCACCATTCGCTAACATCTACTTTTTCCTCCTTTTTTAGTTGTTGTAAACCATCTCAGTATCCACATCAATGATGCCCTCATATCGCATCACCTTATGCTTCAGTCCGGAAGGATCCGCTACATCACCGCAGGCAATTCTCCTGAGGCCAAGTTTTGAGATCTCTGCATCCACCTTCAGCGTTGTTTCTGAAGTGCTTCCATTGTTCCAAATATCCACTTTATAGAGCAGATGGGCCTTGCTTTCTTTTCCATCTACCCACTCAGTCACGGAATTATCTTCCTCCGTGTACTGTATTGCAGGGAGGATGCCCCAATCCTTTGGGTATCCGTCACTCACATTCTCTGTGATCCCCTTAATTGCGTCATATACCTGATCTTTTACATTGATCATGAACTTCCACCTACTTTCTTGATTTCTGCTTGCAGATCCGCTGCAATACCGCTCACAACCCTGCCCTCCATTGATTTTAGGGCCGGATACATGAATGGCTGAGCCTGCTGCCCTTGTGTTGCATGGAATCCGCCATCTTCATCCCGCCATACCCATCCATCCTGCCGGTACGCCACCGGGATGGCTGGTGATATTCCTGCATGGTTCGCTTGCCCTACCGGGCCAGTTCCAAATTCCACATAGGCTGCATATTCTTTGTTCGTATATACGCACCCCACTGTTTTCTCTGCATCCTGCTCTACCTTCGTGTGAATGCTGCCCCTCAGCTCTCCTGGTGATGTTCCAGGAATGGGTTCTCCTCTCGGTGAGTACACCGGGCACAACTTAACGGCCACGCCCCGCACAACCTCCGCCTGCTTCCTCACGGCACTTTTCACAACCGGTTCCATGGTGCCAAGCTCATTGAATTTTCTCATCAGGCTTTCCACACCGTTTACTGCCATTTCAAATCTTCTCCAATTCCATCAACTTTGGGCTGTATTCAGGTTTGATTGAGATAATCTTATAGTCCGGCGTACTTTCCGGCCCCACAAATACACAAATGCCATCACCTTCCTGCATGGTCTCATTGCCCTCATACTCCATGTTTTTGATGTATGTAAGCCTTTCTCCGTACATTTCAGCCTGCACTCTTCCGCTTGCGGGCCAGATCGTTGCCTTGATCTCCACTGCCTCTGCATATTCTGTTATGCTTCCGCCTTCTTTGTCCTTCTTAGGAACCCTCTTTCTCAGATGGTATTTCTTCATCAGGCTTCTTCTCATACGCATGGCCTCTCACCCTCCCCAGTCTATAGTTCTTGATTGCCTGGCTAATATCTTCAGGAATATCCGCAAAAGCTGAAGAAATTCCTCCCTCACTCCTGCTTGTTTCTCCCTCGGTTCCCAGGCGGTTATATGCTACTACAGCCCAGTCACGCACCGCAGGCCGCAGTGGGTAGATCATCCTGGTTCTATTTGCCAGTGCCAGGGTTTTCTCTTCCGACATCTGAAGCAGAAGAGTGAGCAGTTCCTCATCATCTTCTCCTGTCAGTTTCTTCAGCATTTCCAGATCTGTCACTATATCACCTCCGGCTTAATGGTTCAGGATGGTTGCTACAAGGGTATCTTTGTTCATGTTGTTGTACCCCTGGATCTTCATTTCTTTTGCAATCTCTCTCAGTTCCTCAACCTTCAGTTTGCTCAGGGCTGCTTTCTTCTCTTTTTCAGAGGGAAGTTCCTGCCAGTCATATTTCTTTTCCTGCTGCACTTCGCCAGTGCCTCCCTGAGGCTCCTCAGTGCCCTCAGGAACCGCTTTCACGGCTCCATTGGTATCATTCTGAGGCTGTGCTGTTTCTGAAGCATTCTGAGGCACCCGAGAAGGTTCATCCATGAATTTGTATCCTTCGGCAGTTCTTTTTGCTACCATGCCATCCGGCACGTTTCGGATCACATTATCCTTGATCATGGTTCTCATGTGTCATGCCCTCCTTTTTTTACTCTGCATCCTTCACATTTGCATATACAAATTCCTGCTTGTTGTCCATTGTCCACACATCATGGAATCTTCTATAGTTCATCTTCCATGCGTCTGCATCCTGGTTCTGATCAGGTGTGAAGATCTTCATCTTGTCCTGCTTAGTTACTGCAATCGGCACAGTGCGGCCAATGGCAATGAAATTCATCTGCTTTCCTGCCGGTACAAAGCCGCCTTTTTCCTGGGTGCTTGTTTTTCCATCATACATTGTGATGGCAGTGTGCATACGATCATCCGCAGTCTCAATGAGTAGGGTGTCTGTGTCGATTGCCGGAACCGTTGTATCAATTCCTCCCTGCTTAAATGTTGCTGCTCTGAGCTGAGCTGCCAGTTCAAGCTCTAACTCCATAAGGGCATCAGATGTGATGTGGATCATGATCTGGCCTACAAAGCCCTTCTTTCTGAGTGCTGCTCTGGCCTTCTTGATCTTCTGAAGCATGGTGCCCTTTGCCGGAGTGTATCCATACTCTACATTTCCCTTTGCAATGGCCAGGGTGCCAAGTTTGCTCAGGCGGTACGCATCAATCTCCGGGATCACATGAACTCTCTGGAACTCTCCCATGGTAGTTGCCGCTGTGGTCACAAAATTATTTTCATTCACATCCATGGCATCTAACTGGAACTTTCTTCCTCTGTCCTGCGTCATTTTCAGGGTTTCATACTCCAATGTTACGCTTCCCTGAGTGTATCCGTTGTCTCTGTCATAGTCTGCCAGGCCATCCAGGGAGATCTTCGGAACCTTTACCTCCGCACCGCCGTTATATACTACCTGGCCGGAATTTGCATCCATCCATCCGGTTTTAGCCTCCTGAACCGCAATCTGATCCAAGGTGGTCTGAAAAATTGTTGCTGTTGCTAATGTGTTAATAGCCATTGTTCGTTATTCTCCTTTCATTGCTTTCATGATCTGCTGCTCCAATGTGGCCTCATTGCCATCCGGAGCTTTCTTCGGCGGTTTTCCGCCTGCAAGGCGTGTTTCCACTGCCTTTTCTACCGCTTCCTGGAATGCCTTTCCTACAGCCTCAATGGAGGCCTTGCATTCCTCAGCACTTGCATAGTTCAGCACCTCTGCCAGAGAAGTAGGAAGGTTTTTCTCTGCAAGCTGCTCAATGGCCGTTGCTTTCAGTTCTCTTTTGGTAATTGCCGTCTCTCTGTCGGTCAATTCCTTCTCCTTCTTTTCCCTTGCATACTGGGCTTTCTGATCGGCGTTCATTTTTGCCATTTTCTCAGCTTCAGTTCTCTCATTCTCTAACTGAACGGCAAAATCCGCCTGAAGTTTGGTTTTGTTGGTTTCCAGAGCCTTTGCTATTCTTCGGTCAAACTCAGCCTGATTTTTCGGATTTTTCAGAAAATCATCAAAGCTCACGCCCTGATCTCCTTCTCCGGTCTTTCCTCCATCTCCTGCTCCGTCTTTTCCATCAGCTCCGGCATCTCCTGAGGCACCGCTGCCACCGGCTCCACCGCTGCCCGCTCCTCCTTCTCCGCCGTCAATATCTACCGGCATCTTGAAATGAGCGTTTCCAAATACTCTGCTTACACCATAATGATTGTTCATATACTTCATATTGTCCTCCTCTATGCCCCTGCATTGCCCCATAGGCCCCACAGATTCACTTTCTGGTTGATTTATGCAGCCGGTATTGTTTTAGGCCGTCCTGCTGCCTTCTGGCCGACTTTCTAACCCTCAGCCGGGGAGATAAAAGGATCACCGCCTTTCTATTCCACCACTTTCCAATCTTCAGCAAGGCAATCTCCGATAGACGGCACCCACATAGAATGAGAGCCATCAACATTCTTGATCTGAAGATATGGGTTGCACACAAATGGCTCGCCCTCATTCATTCCCCAGGCTTCCGCCGTCTGTTTGTTGCAGGGGATCCCCTGAGGGTATCCTTTCTGATACACCACAAACATTCCTCTGCCATTCCATCCTGCTCTTGCCACTTTCTTTCCACCCTTCAGGGCTTCCAGTGCCTCACCAAAATTCATGCTCTGATCCTCCTCTCTTCAAAATTTGCATATAAAAAGAGCCATGTGTTTCCACATAGCTCTTGCTGCCGTTTGTATTATTCAGTTATTTTTTCAGGAGCTCTATTCCGTCCAGTTCGCTCTCCGCAAACATCCGGATCCCTCCTGCATAGTTGATCCCAATTTCAGGCTCACCGCTTTCTGTGGCTTCAGGCCCTTCCATCTCCACAACCTTCCCGGAGTATTCCTGGCCATCCGCTGTGAGGATCTTCACCCTCTTGCCCATATATTCACTTTTGATTATCATGGCCTATTCCCTCCTTGCCGGTATGATATGTACGCCTCCCTTTGAGTATGAAATCATAAAGGCGTTTGTGTCCTCCTCGGTTCCATCAAATTTATTGATGTACCGCCCTATATTATGATCCACCACAATCTTCTCTTTGTTTTGCCACTTCCCATCACTATTGGAGCGGATGATCCTTCCGGTTCCTGCATATTGGTTCACAAGTTCCTGGGCCTGCTGCTCCGTGATATAGAGGTAGCTCCTGCCTTCTGTATAATTGTTATGGTTCATCAGGTGCTTTCCCTGCTTGCCTGAGAGGATTGTTTTGTTGGTTTTATCGGATCTCAGCTTTTCACTCAGTTTGGTATCTTTATATCTGGTTGTGATCTGCTGCCATTTCTCAGGTTCATTATACTTTATATCCTGAAATGCTGCAAGGCTTTTGCCCGCCTTCTGGCCTATCACATTCTTGTATTTTTCCCATTGCCTCTGGTCTGAGCTCTTATTCAGGATCATCTTCTCAGCGGCCTGGGCCTTTGGGTTGTTGGCCACGTTCTTCTCATACCACTGCCTATAGTTCATATCTGCCGGAACCAGTTTATTTTCTCCACTTACCGGATCCCTGGCTCTTCTCTTCAATCCTGCTGCCACATCCGGCCCCAGGTGTATGATGGTGGTTGATCGGCAAAATGGGTGCATAGGGTTCATGTTCACCCCCTGCTGTGCATCCTTTGTGTAGAACACTTTTCCATCCAGGCTCCTGCATATCTCTGAGGTTCTCAGATCCAGGACTGCCACGAACTCATACTGCTCCGCACCACATTCTTCATAGGCTGATAGCTGCATTTGTCCAGAAACAAAGTTGCTTTCTGTCCTCACCAGTCTCCGGGCCTCAAATGCTCCGGTTGCATATTTATTTGCAATCTCCCTGGCCATCTCACCCTCTGTCTTTCCGGTGAGCAGGCCAAGAAGCATCTGCTCCTTCACATTATCAGCAACTCCCTGGGTGTTTTTCCATATTCTCTCTGAATAGTTTGCACCGCTCCATTTTGAATTGAGCACCATGCTCACGGCTTTTGGATCCACGGCTGAGAAGGAAAACTGAAAACCAACTTGCCTCTGCACATTGTAGATCTCACGGTAATATGAATTACTGGCCAGATCTGCATAATGCCTGGTTGTGATTTTCTTTTCCTGGTTATATACTTCCTGCATCATTCTGTCTATTTCTGCCTGAAGCTGTTCCAACCGCTCAATCCTCGCTCTGTATGCCCCGCTCTCCATCTCCGCCAAAAGCCCCGCATTCTTCGGATCTTTGGCCAGAGCTTTCTTCAGCTCCTCAATGTCCGTTTTATCCCGGAGCGTATTCAGGAGTTTCACGGCCTCATCATCACTCAGGTTGTGTCTGTCTTTGAATTTATCATAAATCTCATCAATTCTGTAGTTCAGGCTCCTGGAAGCCTTTGCGTACAGATCGGCAAGCTCCTGGGATACTGCCTCAGCATCTTTCATGTATTCATACATCATCTGAGCCTGCCGGTTTTCCCAGTATCCCATTCAGATCACCTCTTGTCCTTATCCTTGCCCTTTTCTTTGTCCTCTTCCTTCGGAGGTTCGTTCTGTTCTTCCTCCTCATCATCCGGGATCACATCCTCCTCTTCCTCTGTTTCATCAGGAGGAGTGTTGGCTCCCTGGCTGAAAAGTTCCTGCTGCCGTCTCACATCTTCCTCTTTCTGCTTCTCAACCTCTTCAATTTCATAATCAGGATCTTCCACAAATGGGAGCAGCTTCAGAAGCGTTCTGGCTGATACGGAATCCTTCAGGTTTTGAACTATCTGAGCCAATTCCTGAAGATTTTTAGGAAGCGCCCTGCTGAATGTGGCCACAATGGATCCTGCTTCCATCAGAATTGCTTTCATTTTGAGGAAATTGCAATAGAGGCGGATCCTCTTTCTCAGGCCCTTCTTGTACTGGCGTTCCTTTACTTTCGTTATCATTTCCAGGCCCAGGAGCTTGTACTCCATGGCCACTCCGCTCACATTCCCGGCAAAATTCTCATCCATGAAGTTTGGCACATGGCTGAAGTTGTATATATCCTCTTTGATGGCTTTTCTCAGAACCTCTGCTCCGCTCTCGTCCATCTGCCTGGATAAATACTCCGCTTTTGCGTCCGCCGGAAGTTCCAGGAGCTTATTCTCTCTCAGTTGCTTTTGGGCCTCCGTGGTTTCTTCCTCATCATCCCCCATGAGTGCTCCATATAGAACCAGAACCGCATCTATGAACTGCTCTTTGTCATTGATCCGGTCACTCATCAGGGTATCATAGGCATCTATGAGTGAGATCTGCTGCTCAAAGTCTCCTATGCCTTCCTTGTTGTTCAGAAATTCAATGATCTGAGGTTCCCCAAAATAATGCTCTTTCGGTTCTTCCGTCACCATCTGAGTGGCATCCGTGTTCTCTATGTTGAGCACATAGGTATAATGAGCAGTGCTCACCGTGGCCACATAGATGTATGTTTCATTCACATCATTCTTTTTTCTGTAGTAGTAGATCCCGCAGAGTTCATTCTCCTCAATCGTATCATCTATCACAATGAAGGTGGACACCGGGGAAATATTCTTTGAAAGAGGCTTTGTTTCTCCCTCTTTCACATACACATATTCATAGGCCAGGCCATAAATGCTCATATCCAGAGCGTTATCCGCATCTACATCATCCACATTTGCCTCATCAAATGCCGTGAGCAGCGGCTCTATGTCTGCATCTCCGGTGTTGGAGAACGTGATAGTGTTTCCCATGAAGTATCCGGTGGCCGTGTCGGAAATATCCTTTGCATGGTTGCAGCTCATTTTGTTGTTTGGTGCATCTTTGTCTCTCTGTCTGTTCTCTATGGCGTGGTGGCCGTCATAATAGGCTTTGTTCTTGATGAGCCGGTCAACCATTCCCTCATGCTTTCTCACCAGGGTGAGGATCGCATTCTTGTCCAGGTTCCTCTCGTCAAATTTCTCTGCCGGGTATGAAAATCTATACACTTTTCTCCCTCCTTTACCTCAGGCCCCTCTTTGCTTTGTTCCTGATCTTCGCCTTCTTGTTTACCATCTCATCCTCCAAGGCATATCTGGTTGCATCTATGCTGTGGTTGTCCTTGTCCGGGTACGATCCTTTGAAATTGCCGTTTTTATCCCTTTCAAGCTCATAGGTTGAAAATTCCCTGGCCGCATTCGGACAGCGTACCGGATCAATGATGATCTCATCCAGATCATCACTCAGGTAGGCCATTCCAAAATCTACTGAGCCAGGGCCTTTCTTTGCTCCATATACTCTGAGCCCCAACTCATTCATTGCTGCAATGGAGCGGGGCTCTTCGCTATCGGCTGTTATTATGCGGTTCTCAGGGTTCAGTTTCCGGATCTCCTCCACCGCCTTCCTGGTTTTGAGGTTTACCTGGTAAATCTCAGCAAAAATATACAGCCGCCTTTGTTTTTTATTCAGGTGCATTCTCTCAAATGCCAGAGGATCCGCAGCAAATCCAAAGTCAAGCCCCTGCTTGATTTTGTCAAATATTGCAATCTCCTCATCCGTGATCTCTCTCAGGATCACATTATCAAATACTTTGCCGCCGGTGCCTATTGCTTCACCCAGGTATTCATGCCGGTATGCAAGCCTCTTTCTTTTCTTCAGTTCCTCTGCCTCTATGAAGAACTGCTCTCCAAGCCACTCCCTCGGCACCGTCAAATAGGTGGAGTGGCTGCACAATGTATCCTCTCTCTCCTGAAGCACATCCTGGTTCACCCATGAGTTCAGGCTCTTTGGCGGGTTCCAGGTGTAAAATACCACATATTTATCACCGCCACGCATGAGGGATTGGTTGATCTTTCTTTCATCCTCATCTCCCTCAAATTCTGCTCTTTCCTCATACCAGATGTATTTGAAATAGCCATGCCTCAGTTTGATTGATTTTGACTTGTTTGGATCATCACATCCTCTGAACACGATCCTCTGCCCTGTCGGCTTATAGGTCAGCCTCAGAGGTGATATGCTCGGCTTCCATAGGTGTGCAACTCCCAGGGCATCTATGGCCCACAAGAGCTGTTCAAACACGCTCTCCGCCAATGTGTTCCCTACCCGCCTGAAGCAGGCGGCATTGGCATCTGGATCCTCCATCATCCCCATGATGATCTCTATGCTCACAAATGAGCTTTTTGTTGATCCTCTTCCTCCATACAGTTTATAGTGGGTGTGTTTGCCCTCTATAATATCCCAATGAATATCATAGAACTGAGGTGCAATCAGCTCAGAGAGCCTAACCTCCATCTTTCTTCTCCCTCGGAATATCGTTTATGATCGTTACTCCCTCGACTTTGCCGGAAATCTCCTGCTTATCCACAAATAGCCGGTATCTTTTCCCCAGGAGTTCTGCTGCCTTTGTTCTGTCCTGAAGTGACGGATCCAGATCAAATTGATCCTTTACCTCTCCCCTCATCACAGAAGTGAGATACCTCAGCACCTCGGAAGCGTCTGCAATCCTCGCCTCTTCCAATTCTGCAAGCCTCAGATCTATATATTCTTTTATGTATGGTTTTGTCATGTTTTCGCTTCCGGTTGTTCTTGCGGTCTTTTTTGAATAACCGGCCAGAATTGCGGCCTCCGTCTGGTTGAGTGTCTCCACATAAAAATCACAGAATGCTTTCTGCTTTTCACTCATCTGGGCGGCAAGCTCATCCATTCTCTCCTTCTGCTGTGGATCCATCCTCATTCACTTCCTTCCACCGCTCCGCCAAGTATTTCAGCAACTTCGCCTTGCTATAAAATGCTTCGCCGTCTCTGTTTGGGTGCTCTTCCCATAATATCAACCTTGTGCATATCCTCTCCTGCTTCTCTGAATAATATTGCTGAGTGTTGATTTTGTATACAATCCCCTTCATGCTCAGGGCAAGCAGTAGTTTGTTGATTTTGGTCTGAATATTTTGCATCTTTATCCCTCCTTTGCACAACAAAAAGGCACCTCGCTATGAGATGCCTTTTTTCAGGATTCAATTATGATAGGGATAAGCTAACAAATTTTCACCTGATACAATCATAACATAAAAAAATGGGAATTGTGGGAAAGTTTAATTTTCCCCGCCATTTTCTCTCAGATACTTTGACACGGCTTTCTCCGCCGTTGTCCGGTCACAATGGAAGATCCGCCCTATCTTCTCCCAGGTGTATCCATCTATGTATCTGTATTCCACCATTCTCCGGATCTTACTCTGTGGTATGGAATTGATGAATGCCGTGATCCTGGTTTCCAGTTCTGCTGCCTGGCTCCTCCTCTTCTCCAATAGCATTCTCTTATTCATGATCTGTGCTCTGGTGTTTTTATCCGCCACCACATCAAAACCGGTGATCTTCACTGAGGTTGGCGTGTACGGAAAATCTTTCATTGATGCCTGCACCTTGTCAGAAACAATCCTGCTGCCTCGGCTGCTCAGTTTGGCTATTTTCGTTTCAATCTCAGCGATCTCTTCCCTCAGATCGCAAAGTTGCTGCAAATCTTCCTTTGTCACCCATCACGCCTCCTAATTGAACGGAAGGCCGGTATCATACCCCTCAGGAATATCCATGAAGCCATCTCCTGCTGCCGCCTGGCCGCTCTGCTTACTGTCGCAGAATGTGAAGTTTTCACAGATAAATTCTGTATAATACACCTTGTTTCCATTCTTGTCTGTATAGGAGCCTGCCTCTGCCCTGGAAGATACACCTATCTTCATGCCTTTCTTCAGGTACTTCTCAGCAAATTCTCCTCTCGCCCCTAACGCCTTGAACGCCAGGAAGTCTGCTCCCTGGTTTTTTGTTGCTCTGTCTACTGCCAGGGTGAACCTTGCCACGCACAGAGGTTTCTCTCCCTGGGTATATCTCACCTCCGGATCCCTGGTGAGCCTGCCTATAAAATTACAGTTATTCACACTTTTGCCTCCTTTGCGTTCCATGGTCTGAAGTTCACAATCTTCTCAACCAGGCTCTTTGCATTTCCATCAAAACAGATGGCTCTATCATCCACAATGCACACCGCAGCCGGTTTATTGTTTGTCACCATATCCACCTCAATTCCATTTTTCTGAAGGAAATTGTGGATTGCATGGAAGCCTTCCTCTGTATTTGCCCTGGATGATACAATAACCACCTCATAGCCTGCTGCCCTCAGTGCCTCAATGCTTTCTTTTATGCCCGGCACCGGCGGATCCGGCACAACTGCTGCTCCCTGCCATCCGCTCTCATAGCTGTGGATCACTCCGTCAAAATCAAATGCCACTGTTTTCTTCATCTGTTCAAACTCCTTTTATCTGTGATGCAATCATATCTGCCATGTGCGTATAAAGCACATTCGGATATATTTTCACGGCCCTGGAATAAAACTCCCACTCTTTGCTGTCTGTGAAGGATCACATGTGATACCGGATGCACATTTTCTCCTCTTCCGTGAGGTTGATGTGCCCCATCAGCATGATCAGGCTCTTCTCTCCGTGTCCTGGCCATATTCTTTCTTTGTTCCATTCCACCTGAGGATTGCCGTATATCTTGCCGCCGTCTATCGTTGCACCAATTACTTCCTCCCTGATCAGGTAATCATCCATTTTGCACACATCATGCAGCATTCCTATAATTTGTGGGCTGTTCTTCCTCTGCCACTTCAGCCCCAGTTTCTCTGTGAGGTTGATGAGCTCATATGCCACCTGAAGAGAGTGCTCATAAAGGGCACCCTCCTCTGATCCATGATGGCTCTTTGATGCCGGAGCCGTGAAATATCCATTTCCTTCAAGCCATTTCAAGAAATCATCATCCGCAGCTTCCAGGAGAAAATCTCTCAAAATGTCTTTCTTCGTTTCCAGTGTGAGGTTCGCCATTATATCACCTTCCCTCCGTGTCTGTATGGTCTGCTCTTGTTAAATTCATGTTTTTCCACAACTGCTGCTGCCAGGTCAATTCCATAATGATCACACATGTCCATGAGGCGGATCACCACATCCGCAAGTTCCGCCGGTATGCCCTCCATTTTTCCATCCTGCTCTCTGTAGTAGGTCTCTGTCGGCTTATGGCCTGCTCTGTACTCTTCCAGAGCCTCTGAGAGCTCACTGTGAGCCAAGGCAATCAGCTCTCCAAAGGTTCTCTCCTCGCCATCCCACCAACCATGCTCTCTGGCGTTCTTTCCTACTTCCGCCTGAAGGCTTCTCATGCCGTCTATTACTTCCTGGCGTTTTTCAATCTCTGTCTGAATATCTTTCTCCATGCTCTTCTCCTCCTTATTTCTTCTCAGTGATTGCTTTCCATACTGCTACAAAGCAGGCCACCAAAATCATCAGTGCCAATGCGGCCAACACGATCAGGCAGCATACTCCCAAGAATTTCAGCAACATCCATGCTCCTGCCATTACTCACTCACCCCTTCCTGCAATAATTCCACAAAATACTCATTGTTTGCCTCATCAAGCCAGAAATCATATACCCATCCCGCTCTATCCGTCCGGATCCCAATATGCTTCAGGAGGCTCTTATCTACTCCTTCCGGCATCTGATTGGCTTTCCTGAGCATATTCTCAGTTTCCGTATACTTCATTGCCTGGCTGAGTTCTTTTCCGTATTTTCTCCAACTTTCTCCAATCTCTCTGATTGCCTCGGACATCTCTGCTCCCATTCGCCTCAGTGCCTCTGAGAAATTGTTCATGCCTTCCCGGATTAGCTCCGGCCAGTGCTCTCTGTACCACTTTTCATACTGTTCCGGTGTCATTCCATAGATTTTCTTGAACTGCTTTCTTTTCTGCCGTCTGTTCATTTTTGCATCCTCTCCCTCAATATTTTCCCGCCTGCTGCCAGGGCGGCCTCTTTTGTTGGCCTCTCAATGCAGAGGAGCTCTCTGTCTCCTCCGTTTGGTGCCGTATTGCGTTCCAATATGTGCAACCTCCATCTCGGAATGCCGCTCTCTATGAATTTGAGGCTTTTGTATATAGGCCGCCCGGCCAGGACTTCATTGCATATCTCTTCAAATTCTTCCTCAGACATTTACCTCCTCCGTATCTTCATCCAAGGTGGTCACATCCACAATGATTGCCCTCTGCCATGGCATCTGTGCCACTTTCTCCCAGGCTTTGCGGCGGGCCTCCTGATATATCCGATCTCTTTCCTTCTGGCTGAGTGCTTTTCCCGCTGCCGCTTTCTCCTCTGCATCCTCAGAAATGAGATCCACTAATTCACTGGCTTCATGCCTCTCCCATATTCTTCCGCCGCCCAGGCTGTTCTTGTCCGTTAATATGTATTCTGATACCCGGCACCATCCAATAGTGCCTGCCCAGTACCCGCTATCCTCTCCGCAGCATACTTCAGCATCTACCATGTGGAGGATCTTCATTCCCGGATGTGCCGTGATCAATCTGATCAGGTGCGCCTCTTCAGTCTCATCCAGGATCTCCACGTTTTTAGGCAGGAAGGAAATTCCGCCCGCCGGTTCATATCTTCCTTCTCTCCACGCCTCTTCAAAATCTTCCCGGTTCCCGCAATAGGTTCCAAAGATCGGATCCTGCTCCATCTGCCAGATTGCTTCTTTTACTCCGGCATCTATTTCACAATCGCACTCATTCCAACCTACCAGGCTGTAGCTTTCGCCCTGATTCTTCTTTACCCTTACCTCAACGCCATCCCAGGCATTTGCAACCGCTCTGAGCCATGGAAGATCTTTGATTGATACCATACCGCCCTCTTCCATGAGTATTCTGTCACTCTTGCCTCCGGTGTGCAGTATTGCCTTCACTTCATCCTTACCCATCAATCTTCACTCCTTTCTCTTTCAATGCCTGGATCCAGAACTGCTGCACCTCTTTGGTACAATGTTCCATTGCATCCTTCCAGGTTGGCCACCTCCCATGCTCATCATAGAATTTATACTGATATGCAAGGCTCTGAAGGTTGTGAGGTTGATCCGGATCATGTTTCACCGCACACATGGGGCAAGTGCCCTCCGGCGTTCTTCCGGCCAATACCATCCCATATCTCGCCTTCAGGAACCCTTCCTCAGGCTTTGCAGCTTCCCTCTTTTCAATTTCTTCCAGGTTGAACGGCTTGCCCCACGGTTGAAAAATGTGGTCTTTCATCTCTTCCTCTGTGATCCGGCCATCTTTTCTGCACTGAAGCACCCTGATGGCTTTCTCTGTGTCTCTTCCGCAGCAATCATTCCAGAGCTGATATGCCCTGCTGCCTTTTAGTCCTGCCTCTGTGAGCATGAGGAGGGCCTCATACCCTCCTTTTGAAAGCAATTCACAGCAAAACTGTATGCAGCCGGGATTGCCTTCTGATATGGCCACAATTATCTGCTCGGTGCTCTTGCCGTTTCCTCTTCCTCCCATGAAAATCTGCATTGCTTATCCTCCTATCACTTATAGAAATTGTGGTTTCCCACTGTTTTTATGTATTCCAGGTTCTTTGAGTGCCAGGTTCCTTCTCCGTTGGATGTTGCCTCAAAATATAGGGCTCCCTCACTCTCATCCCAGTGATCTACCATCACCATATAGAGTGCTTTGTAGCAATCCGCATCCGGTTCCACATTCCAATATCTTTCCCCTGGCATAACGGAGCTGAACTGGAAAACTCCGTCTTTTATTTCAAATATCACATCCTCAATGGTTCCTGGGAAATCATCATCCCAAACCCTATTGAGGACTGTTCTGATCACCATGGCCTTTCCTTCAGTGCTTTCTCCTTCCGCCTCTGCCATTGCAATCCTGGCCAGTAAATAGCTTTCATACGCATCCCAGTCCGTTGAGTGCTCTTCTGTTGCCGTTGGCCGTTCTTCCCGGATAAATACTACCTGAACCTTCTCCGGCTCCTCTGTTGCCACCTCAGTGGCTTCAGAGAGTGGTTCTGGCTCATCCTCTTTCTTCACTGCTGCCATGCAGATGCAGGACACAGAAATAATTATGAGCATGATCCCCAAGATCTTCAGGTTTATCCGCTTTCTTCTCCTTGCCTTCCTTCTGGTTCGTGTCTTATTCTCCATAATCTGTGCCAATCAGCTCCTCTCTCAGTTCTTCATACCTGGTTTCCAGGTGCCTGAAGCTCTCCTCCTGCCTCTTTATGCAAAGAAGCATACTCACCATGAAGCACAGTAGCAAAATTATCAATGATACTGCTGCCCTGTTGAAGTTTCTGGCCTTTTTCAGTTCATCCTCTGCCCATACTTTTTCTTCTAACAGTTCACAATACTCTCTGCTGCCTTCCTGGCCGCTGCCTCTGTGTTCCATTTCAGCTCACCTCCATTCCTTACTTGCATATCTCCTATATAGGCGTACCAATGGCACCCGCCCTGGAACCGTTTCGCCCTTATATCCTCAATTTTGAAATCAGGGAAAATCAGCTCTTTTCTTCTGCAAAATTGTGTTTCGTGTACCTGGAAGGTGTGCCCTCCTGCTTTGTTGATGTATACCGCACCATATTCTTTGATGGTGTTCAGCTCCGCCATTCCAATTTCTATGTTCATGGCTCTAAAGCCATCCAGAATGCTGCACTCCAAATTTCTGGCCTGCATGATTGCTCCTATCATGTATTGATAGTCTCTGTTCCCGGCCATCTTTATTCTTTCTTCCAGGCTCATGTTTTCCGGTCTTTTGCCGGATGTATACATCTTCAGAGCTTCCTCATATCTGCTCCCATCTGTTTTCTTGTGGTACTCGGTGAGCTGCTCCGTGTTGCCAATTTTCAGCCACCATCCTCCATTTTCGTATACAAATAGCCATTCCATTTGCTTATCCCTTCCTGAAAATTCATTAGCGTATCCCTACCAGTTACCCTGCCGCCGGTTACAGCGGCAGGATTGTTTTTGATTATCTCTTGATTGAGAAGCAGAGCGGCACCCGGAAGTCATTGGCGCAGCTGCCGCTGCCGGCATAGCCGTCGCTGTTGACACCGCAGGCATAGGTAGAATTGCCACCACGAACGGACAGAAGCCACCAGCCGGCCCGGCTTCCTCCGTGTCCTCCCATCTTCACTCTGTTTCTCGGATCCTTGAAGATCTCTAACTGCTCCCCTTCCTTTGCATCAGAGAGCCACCCATCTGCAAATACCTCATATTCTGAAGGGAGCCACAGCTTCAGCATGAATTTCTCCTCTTTGCCGTCTACAACCTGGATGCACTCTCTTTCACAGATCACAGCTTTCAGTTCTTCTGGAAGCTGCTCCCATACCTTTTCATTCAGAGCCTTGCAGAGGTCACTCTCCTTGAAGCCTCCGGTGTTTCTTCCGTTCTCATTCCATGCAAATCTCTCTGCCATGGTGTCACGGCTGATGAAGTCCATTCTGTCCTCCGTGATATGAGCTACCTCATACACCATCTTTTCTCCGGTGAGAAGCTCATCCTCAATCTGATCTCCTACCTTCAGGCTTCCTGCTGCCACCAGGGCTGCAATGTCCTTCCATGTGGTTCCTTCTGTTCTTCTGGTTGTCAAATTCATTTTCTTATCCTCCTTATATGTTCTCAGGCGTTCTGGCCGCCTGCTGCCTTCTCAGTGTCTTTGGCTCCCGCTGCAATGAGAGCCAACTTGATCTGCTGCACCTTCACCGGGCCAATGCCCTTGATCTGGCTGATTGCCTCCATGGCCAGTGCTGTATCAAAAGATCCTGCTGCCGCTTTCTGCCCGGCCTCAACACCTTTTTCATACACTTCATTCACATATTCCTCCATGGATCCGTGATCCATCCGCTTTATATCGTTGTACCGGTTCCGGTTGATTGTAATTGCCTTATTCTTCTTTCTGGCCATCCTTGTCCTCCTTGATAAATTCTGATAGATCCATCTGCCCATCACATTGCTGTGCTGTCACCTTTGCATTCCTGGGTTGGTATCCCTTCTCATTCTCTCCAAAGGCATCTATATGGTTGAGATCGTAGTGTGGGCAGTAATTTGTTGTTTTTGCCAGGTGCTCCGGGATCTCTTTCTCTTTGGTGGTGCAATAGGCCGCATCTCCAACCACCAGAGCACTGCAATATCTACAGTATTGAGCCATTTCTCTCTCCTCACATCTTCGGCCCCCTGAATATCACCACCATAGATGGGAATGGGGCTCCTACTGCCGCCTGGCCAAATTTCAAGCGGCCTCTCACAAATCTCACCTCTGCCCGGTGCAGGATGTAATCATGGAAATACTTTGTATCCGTCCGGGCCGGTATGAGCATAACCACCAGGGTATTCTCCTTGTGGCCTTCCTCATAGCTTTTCTGCACCCACTCCCCAATTTCTCTGCCGTATGGAGGATTGCAGAATACCCGGTGCCCCCCCCAATCCTTCAAAAGTCCGTTCTCTTCTTTGGTGAAAAATGTCTCACATTTATGGTTTTTCTCATCAGCACACGGATCCAGATCAAAGGCAAATTCCGCATTGAGCTCATTGAAGAACTCCTGAGGTGTGGCCCACTGATCTGTTTTGCTGCTATACATCACATCCAAATTGGCCATCACTCATCCTCCTCTGCAAAATCAAATATGTGAGCCCCCTGCTCCGGGCCGGTAAACACGAACACGCCGCCCTTCGGTATTCCAAACAAGCCATAGGCCGCCCAGTTGCATCCAGAGGAATCTCCCTTCTTTGGGCTTCCCTTCCCGGTGTATCTGCCAATACACTCCTCATAGGCACTGTTGGCCGGATCCTTCACCTTCAGCTTTATGAAGTCCTCGACTGCTGCCACATGGCCACACATAGGGCACTTGAATTTCCATTTGCGAACATCCGCCCCAAATCTTCTCTCCCCTTCAGCTTTCCAGGCATCCAGGCTCTCATACACCTTGTTTCCGTCTCCATCCTCAAACGTGATGGATCTTCCGCCGCCAATTTTCATGGTTCTCTTCATTGCTTATCCCTTCTTTCTCAAATTTTTCTGTAGAGCTCTTTCCTGCTCTCTCCGCACCAGATCCTCTGCCCGGTGTCCGTCTGTATGGTCACAATTCCATCTCTGAACCGATACCCGGCCACTATGCAGCCCTGCTGCCACTTTCCTTCATGGAAAATCTCTGCTCTCTGTCCGACTATGTACGGAAAACGGTCTCCATTCATCACTCTTCATCACCTTCCAGGTAGTTCTTGCCAAATTCCTGCATCCACAACTCATGGCTGTATTTCTCCTCAAAGGCTCTCTGAGCCACCTCTTTGAGGTGCTTGTCCACTTCTTTGTTATCATGCGGAGCTTCCGGGCCGTGTTCGTGGTGCCTCTCTTCGCATACATAGCCCCACAGCCCATAGTGCTCCGCTTTTTTCCTGAAGCATCCGAACCGGCCATATATGAAATGGTGTCTATGAAGGCCGGTATGCCTCAACTCTCCATAGTATCCATTCCTCTCAGCCTCTTCCCTGCAAAGGAAGCACTCACGGTTCAGAGGATCAGTTCTCTTCTGTATGATGCTTTTTGCCATTCATCAGCTCCTCCAATTCTCTCAGTATCTCTTTCCGTTTTTCCCGGCTCATATCGGTTTCCAGTGTCACCGGCAGGCCCATTTCTTTTGCCTTCAGGATCTCTGCCTTCATTCCCTCTGAGAGGTGGCTGAAGATCCTCAGCTCCCCGCATTCCTTCAGGAGCTCCATTCCCATCTCCATGCCTGCTGCCCTCTGGCTCTTCACCTCATCATTCAGCACTCCGGCATAGAACAGATGTGGGCAGATCGGAACCTTCCCCTCTTCAATCACTTTTATGCAATAAAACTTTGCCGCTTCCAGGTTGGCCACCCGGTCTCCTCTGGTGCCATATTGTGAACACACATACACCTTTTTCATTCTCTTCTCCTTCCTACCAACACGGCCTCACAATGTATGGATCCGGTTCTTCCTCTGAAGGATCTGCATACGCAATCTGCACATCCATTCCCAGGCGTACCGCCTCAACGATCTCATGTACCTCCGTGATGGTTCTGTAGTTCTCGGCAATGGCATCCATCACCTCATCTGCAATCTCCCTGGATGCCTCAATGCCCTTCTTTCCAGGGATCCGCTTCTGTACTGCTGCCAGGATTGCATCTCTCACCGCATTGATCTCCTGCATCCTCTGGCATGGTTCCTGCCGGTATCCGTCCAGGTATTCTCTTCTGGCCGCCGTATCATGGCACTGCTGCTCTGTCATTTCTTCTCCATCTCCTTCCTGATCTCAATCTGCATCACATTCTGAAATTCATGGTGCCCACTGTGAAATGAATATGAATGCTTTCCCAGAGCTTCCAACATCTGCTGCCAGAGCTCCGCATTCTTCACCGGCTTTCCTTTGGCGTTGTGCCAGTCATTTTTCTGCCACTGTATATGCCAGAAGTTCCCCACCGTGTTCAAAATGTGCTCACATTGAGTAAATACCCGGATTGAGCACTCTTTTGTGAGTATCTTTGCAGCCGCCGTGATGGCCATGAGAGAGGCCTGGTTCTCTGTGCCATCATCCAGGTGGATCATTCCCTGCCTGGTGATTGACTCTCCGGCCCTTTTGTACTCCACAAGCCACATGGCAACGCCTTTTCTCCTGGCCGGGCCCTTCCAGGTGGTCTCCACATAGATATTCACATCAAATTTCATCCTGAATCACCTCCCGGCTCCACTTTCCTCATGGTGTAATGCTGATATGGGTATCCAGTCACCGGGTTGATGCCGTTCACAATGGAATCTTTGATGATGTACCATCCTTTTTCCGGCTTTGGTTCTCTCTGCCATCTGTTTCTGTGGATCTTCTCCCGCTGAGGCTCTGGTACAATCAAATTCCTGCTCCTGGAATATGTGCAACCATCCTGCTCCTCTTTGGTCTCTTTCTTCACTATGTACTCAGCCAGGTTCTCAAACTCTCCATCCTCATACAGCGGGATGAATGCCTTTGATCCGTATTTCCAGTATTTCTGCACCATCTTTGTGGTGTTCAGTCCTGGCTCTGATATATCCTCAATGATCAGATGGTGGTGGCAGGCTCCCTGCTTGCCCCTCTCTGTCACATATATGTATTTGAATTGCCTCCCGGCTTTCTTATAAGCTCCTCTCATATCTGCAAGGAATTTCTGGATCTGTTTCTTTGCCTCCCGGAAGCTCTCCGGCCTCAGGTCTTTCTTGTACTTCAGGATCAGGTGCCAATCACCCTCCTTGAAGTTGGCCAGGATCAACCTCTGCACTTTCTTCTCCCGGTTGGTCTTATTCTGCCTCTCTATGTCCTCAGGTGTTCTCTTTCTCTTTGGCCCTCTCTTTACTCCCGGTGCTCCATAGTTTCCCGGATAGTATTTGGCCACTTCCTTCAGCCACCCAAGGTCATATACTCTTTTTATATACAAATTGCATATCACCCCTAACTTTAATATCCTTATCAAGCGGTTAAAAAGGGCTTAAAACCCTTGCTTTTCGCCGTTTTCGGTTGACTTTAAGCCCTCAAAGTGATATACTATTTATACGGTTTAGTATGTCCTTGTTTTTGAGGACTTCGGAGGCAGATTGCTCAGATCTGCCTCCATTTTTTTGCCCTTCTCATAGTTCCTCCTACCCGGCTTTTGCATCCCGCTCTCTGTCGGCTGCCTGCTTCTCGCCGCTCTCAACCCTTCTCTTTGCTACCTTGATGCAGGCCCTTGTGAACCGCTCCCGGTATCCATCTGAGAGGGTGATCTGAACCTTCACCTCTTTCTTCATACAGCGGCCACCTCCGGCTTGTTATCCTTTGCAATCTGGATCCCAATGATGATGCTCTTCACCTGCATTTTCTCGTTAGGATCCAGTTTGGAGTACAGTGCTGCAAATTCCTTTGCATCCTCAATTTCCGTGTTTCTTACATTCTTTCTTTCCTTCAGCATACTTCTCAACTCCTTTCCTCTATCATGGGATTGAGACTCTTGTCCTGCATCCCATTCATCATCTGCTGCATTCTTGCATACTGTTTCAGCTCTTCCTCCGTTGGATCATGCCCCTCCGGTATATCCTCCGGCCTCAGAGAAAACAGATTGTGCTTTTGAATAAAGGCACTTAAAAACAGGTCAAACTCTTCCTTGAACAGTTCTCTGTAAAAGTCATATTCCACTCTGAGCTGCAAGCCCTCTGCCTTTGTGCATTGTATTCCGTAGGTTGTCCGGCTTCCCTTCCCATAGCGGTATATGTAGTTCTTTTCCCGGTACTCTTTTCCGAACATCTTATAGAAAAGCTGTCTGAGGAGCTTCTTTTCCCATTCAGAATGGTATTTGAAATCAAAATCAATGATTTTATCCTCATTCAGTTCCTCTTCCTCAATGCCGTACTTCTTGATCAGCTCTTTCAGCTTCCGCTCTGCCGTCTCCCTCTCTCCGCCAACCCCACGCTCTGCCAGGGCTTGCAGTTTTTTCAGGAGTTCCTTCTTTTTGTCACTCATTCGCCTCCATGCCCTCCCCTCTCCGGATCTCTTCAATTTCTTCTTTCACCTTATTCAGGGTTGCCATGGCTTCTCTGAGTTCCCGCTCTTTCTGCTCCATCAGGGTTGCTCTCGGCTTCATATCATTGATGAGGCACATTCCAAACTTCACATACAGTTCAGCAATTTGCTCTTTTCCATCCGTTTCGCTGATTGCAGGGTGAAAATTGTATACATATTCAATCAGCTTGTACTCTGCATCCGTTGGATCCGGTGCAGTTTTGCCTTCCGGCAATACTTTGGCCACATGGGCCTCAAATTCTTCTCTTGTCATTGCTTATCCCTCTTCTTTACTCCGAAATTTTCAGCACCATATCATTGATCACGATCATCTTGGCCTTGATTTTTTTCAGGGCTTCCGGTGTTCTTTTGGTTGATGCCGCATAATTGTCAGCCAGTTTATAGGCTTCATATAACTGATCTGCAAGAGCCTGGATGATTTTCTCTTTCTCTTCCATTCTGCACCTCCTTTGTGTTATACGTTTATTTCATTGTGTTTATAGCATAACACATTGTGATTAGGTTGGCAATAGTTTTTTATGTAAAATTATTGCGTTGTGTTAATTTTCGTGTTATAGTGTCCATAAAGGAGGTGATACCGTGGAGATTTATGAAAGAATTAAGCTCATCAGAAGGGAGCTCGGCATGAATCAGGCTGATTTTGCTGTTCCGCTCGGTCTTAAACAGTCAACCATAGGAAACTATGAGAGCGGATCCCGGAGTGTGAGTGATGCAACCATCCTTGCTATATGCAGAGAGTATGGGGTGAGAGAAGAATGGCTCCGATCTGGAACCGGTGATATGTTCCAATCCGGCCAGGTTCCCGCCTCGGCACTTTCTGAGGTTGCCCAGGAGTACAACCTGGATGCCGTGGATGTGGCCCTGATAACGGAGTACATGAAACTGGATGCAAGGTACAGAAACGCTCTGAAGAATAAGATCCGTGAGATCTTTCTGGCGGATGAGGCTTCAGATCCAATTTCTGAAGCCCCTTCCACTCCTGAAGAGTTGGAAAAGAAATACCCACCCATCAATCCACATGAAGATCATGAGGATGTTGGATGATCACAAAAGCAATATCAGCTTTGTTTTGGCCTGAAAAGCCAGATTGTAGTACATAGTTTTGTTTGCCCGGTAGTAAATGGCGTATACATCACCCCTATGGTATTTGATGTACTTTTTTCTCATATCATCACCCTTTCTTTGTGGTTTTGATACTATGTTTTTCCATTTTCTGCCGTTTGGGCAATCGAACTTGCATGAATAGGAGGATTTCTATATGGAATTTGTCAAGAAATACAAATCACTGTTGATTGCCTCTGCTGTTGGCCTCATTCTCAGCATTGCTGTTGCTTCTGATGAGAGCTCCGGCCTCAATGTGTTTCAGGCGTTTGCATCCGCTGAGGTTGTTATCCTCATTGTGTACTTCATCATTTCCAGTAAGAAAAAGAAGGCTGCTGCCGTTGCTGAAGCTCAGAGAGCTGCTCAGGTTGCTGCCGCTGAGGCTGCTGCAAAGGAGCAGGCACGTTGGAATGCTTTATCTCCTGAGGAGCAGATGGTGGAGCTGAAGAAGAAGGAAATTGATCAAAGTGCTGCAATGCACCAGGAATCTATGAAGATGCAGCAATCTTCCATGGATATGCAGGCGGCATATTACAGCACCATCAAGAAGTGCCCAAAATGCGGATCCACTTCCATCAGTGGCAACCGCAAGGGTGAGACCTTTTTCACCGGCATCCTCTTCTCAAAGAAGGTGTATTGTACTTGCATGAATTGTGGGTATAGATGGAAGGCCGGTAAGAAATAAGGAATGTTGTATGCCAGGCTTATGGTTCTATTTTAGATAAAAGAAAAAGCCCCGGCTTTCACCGGGGCATCCCATGAGTTGTGCTCATGTAATCTCGCAAATTATAGTATAGCACTGCTCCGGGATATTTTGAAGTATTCCGGGCATTTTTATGCCCTTTTTAGGAGGTTTTGCTGTGCATTTTGGAATTTATGGAAGAAAATCGTATTTTAAGGACACCTCAGACAGTACACAGATGCAGTTTTCTGAAGGTGATAAATATATAGCTGAACACTTTTCCCCGGATGAGATTGAATCCGTCACATACTATGAGGATGATGGTTGGATCCGTTCTGATATGGATAGGCCGGATCTGAACCGCCTGAAGGATGATATACTTGCAGGGCTCATCAATGTGGTGGTTATTTATAAAATAGACCGTCTGTGCTGTGATATGGCCGACTTTGTACCGTTCTATGCCTTCCTGAAGGATCATGGTGTTAAATTCATTACCATCAAAGATGGCATTGATACCACCACACCCATTGGAGAGGCCATGATGTACCTGGCTGTTATCTTCTCCGGCCTGGAAGTACAAACCGATTCCCTCCGGATCACCGACAACATGAACCACCTGGCAGCAGAGGGCTTCTGGTGTGGAGGCAAGCCGCCCATTGGTTACAATATCCAGGAGATTTCCCTGGGTGCAAAATCTCACAAAACTCTTGTTTTCAATGAGGAGGAGATCCGATATAAAAACACTCTCATTGATATTTTCCTGGAAAACCATTTCTCCCTTCAGGGTATGGAGACCTACTGCAAAAACCATGGGATCACCTCCCTCAAAGGAAGTTTCCTCTCCACCACTCAGCTCTATAGTATGTTTGGCTCTCCCATGTGTGTGGCCAATACTCCTGCTATGTATGATTATTTTGCGGATAAAGGATGCCAGATGAGTGAAGGAAGTCCAAGGGATGCCTGGGATGGAAAGCATGGGATCATTGTGTATGGCCGCACTATGGAGAAGAAGGTGAGTGGCAAAAAGAAGCACATCCAGGCTCCTCCTGAAAACTGGCGTGTGAGTATTGGATACCATGAGCCCTATATGACTGATGAGCGTTTCTTTGCCATTCAGGCCCAGTTTGGGCACAATGTATTCAGCAAGCAAACCAAGTATGATCTCCCTCTGCTCAAAGGCTCCCTCCGGTGCAAATGTGGCCGCCTTATGTCCATGAGCCGGAAAAAGAAAGCTGATGGTTCTATTTCTACCTGGTACTATTGCCCCCGCCGGATGCGGAGCGGCGTTGAGGCTTGTGATATGAGCCAAGTCAAATCAGATCTCCTGGATAATAGGGTGATCAGTATCTTCCAGGAGATAGAACATGATCCTGCTGCCCTGAAAAAGTATTTGAAGGAAGAAAAGAAGCAGCCGCAGGATAACGCCGCCGCTCTCCGGGCTGCTATGGAGAAATGCCAGGCCAAAATAGGCAAGCTCACCGCCACCCTGGGCCTCAACTCTGAATCTGTTGCTGCAAAGTATATTGTGAATGAAATTGAGAAATTGGATATTGAGTATAATTCACTCAGGAAAAGAATGCTGAGTGCAAATGCCGTTGATCGGAAGAATGCCCTCAACATGAAGAATGCTATGGAAAAAAGAGAGGAGATCATCCGCCTCCTCAATGATTTTGACAACTTCACACCTAATGAGCGGAATGAGATTGCCAAGGATGTGCTGAAGGAATGTGTGTGGGATGGGGATACGCTTTTTCTTACGCTTTAATTTTCTCTTTTTTATTTTGATACCCTTGCCCTGTCTGGTCAGGCAGTCCTGCATCCGCATGTCGGCAAGGATCGTATTCAGTTCCACACCGTAATGCTGTGCGATCCTGGGCATCAGGTCGAAAGCACCTTCCTCATAGATCAGGAAGCGGTCGGATTCTACGGTCTTACCTCTTTTGCCCCCAAAGGAAGCGGTCGCCGTCACATAGTAGACCTGTCCGGGCTGTAATCCTGAAAACACCTCGCTCTGCCAGTTGGAAAGTCTCCGCTTATAGGCGATCGCCTCCGGATATTCCCCTGCATAAGCATCGGAGTCCGGGTAGAGAAGCTTTGTCTGTGCCTCGGTCTCTCCGGTAGTGCCGTTGACCAGTTCGTAGGTCACGGTACTGCCGGGCTTGGCCAGTCCATGGGCTGCCACTCCCAGTGTATCACAGGATTTGTCCCCATTTCTTCTTACGACCGGGTAAACATCCACTGTAGTATCATCCAGCGTAAGCTTCGCCAGATCCGTCAGATCTCCTGTCCATGAGACGATCAGCTTCGGTGCATAGGATGCGGAGGAATTGTTGTAGAATACCTCACACTGCATGGAGGCACCGGCATCGCCCGCTGTCTCGTTGGGTGCTTCCACCAGTGCTTTCATGACCAGTCCGTGATTCTCTGCGGTTCCGTTGATCCATGCACTGACTTCTTCCGTTACATCGAAGGATAATGCCTCTCCGCGGGTAGTGGAAGCCGTTCTGCTATCCAGAAAATAATGGTTGTAATTTAACTGATTGTTCCAGGTAAGGCTTCCCACCTGCCAGGGCTCTTCCACTCCGAAAAGTCCGAATTCAGAACTGCCCTTGCTCCAGCGGGTCTTCTGGGTCACCTGAAATGCCGCACTGACGATCTCCGGCTCCTCCGCCAGCGCTGAGAAATCATAATCAATGGCAAAATAAGATCTGCAATTTAAATGTTTGCTGTGGAAGCCTGCCAGATTTCCGGAGGTGATACCGTCATCATAGCCCACATAAGGATATGCATTATCTCCGATCACGGAATTCGGGCTGCCCTGCTCAGCGCAGGCCACATGGATCGCACTTTTTCCTACCTGAATAGCGGTAGGATCGATCCGTACCGGATAGACGCGGTCATCTGCATCCAGCCAGTCATTGTCCGCGGAAACGGTAACCGCATAGGTGGATTCTTCACCGCTTTCCTCCAGCTGAAGTTCCACGCCGAAAGAGATCTCTCCCACCGCGTCCTCCATCTCCGGAGCCTCCAGAACGAATACTGCGTCCTGTTCGGGATCTGTTCCCTCTTCATAAAGGTACAGCGTGTTGCCGCTCAGGGTGGCTTTCAGTCCATAGGTGTTCAACAGATAACGGAAACTGTGGGCAGTGTCTCTCTGCAACAGGATGATGTCCTCTTTCACACTGTTTCCGAATATCGTGTACTGATAATCCACATCCGGCAGCACGTTGTTATAACGGATAGCGTTGTCTCTTACGATACCGTCAGTGAAATCTCCCCGGGCAGGAGTCAGTGTCAGCTGATGGTCGTCACTTGCAATGGTCAGTAGCTCTGTACCTTCCTCCGCTCCGACTGTAAGCATCGCCTGATAGCTTCCGGCACTGTTCACGTAGCTTTTTGCATCTCCATACAGGGAATAGGTGGAGACCTCACTCTCTACCAGAGTATTGTCTGCCTGCTGCAGATTGCCGTCCTCATCAAGATAGCTGTTACCATCGTAGCCGATCACTGTCACATACCGGTCACCGTCTACATGGTAGGTTCGGCTGTACGCATCATAAGCTGCCAGCGTACCATAATTTTCCGGTTCCGGATCCTGATAATAGTTCTCCGGCTGTCTGGGCGGAACGTTCCCGGATACGCTAGCCGGTGTCGGCACAGGCTGCGGAGTCGGTGTCTGCTCCGGCGTCTGTTCCGGTTCCATGGTCTGTTCCGGCTCCGCCGACTGTTCCGGTCCTGCCGATTGTTCTGGTTCTGCCGATTGTTCCGGTTCTGCCGATTGTTCCGGTTCCGGTGTCTGCTCCGGATTGCCGCCGGATACGGAAACCTCTGTTTCCACCCGGTGCTCTGTTATTTGGGTCTCTGCTGTCCCGGTCTCTGCCGCCATGACGTGCTGCAATGAGCTGTCTCCAAAAAGCAGTACCAAAACAAGCAGAAAGCTCAGCCTTCTGTTCCACTTCTTTCCTTTTACACTATGCATTTGTCCTCCCTCATTTGTGCTTCTGCACCGCAATTAAAGTTTGTTCCGGTTGCTTCTTTAACACGTTGTTTCTCTGCCGTGATAAAGTGTTTTGAAATATTTTATGATATTGATCATCAGTTGTCAATAAAAAGTTTGTTTTTTCGATAAATCGAGATGTGTATTTCGGTTTATCATCACAATCACAGATGTACTTCCACCTCTATGTTCTTGCGTCAGCTATCAGAACTCCATTTTTAAGCGTTAAATACAACAACGGATGAATAGACAAATCATAAGCTGACACTCATAATTTATTCAAAAACAAAGGAGCGTCTGCTTATGAACACCTTAGGAAATTATATTACTGAATATCTGGAATACTGTGAATACCGGAAGCATCTGAACGTCAAAAGTCTAAAAGCGTACAAAATAGACCTGAAACAATATGATACCTTTTCCTGTGATCTGCCGGAATATCTGTCTCGTAATACTTTAGATTCCTTTCTTACGAATTTGCATAAACAATACAAGCCTAAGACTGTCAAAAGAAAAATAGCCAGTCTGAAAGCCTTTTTTCATTATCTGGAATACAAAGATTTATTGGAAGAAAACCCTTTTAACAAGCTGGATGTGCATTTCCGGGAAGCAAAACTGCTCCCTAAAACAATTCCCTTCCATTCTATTCAAAAGTTTCTATCTGCGCTTTATGAACAAAAAAATACCGCAGCTTCTGCGTACCAGCTTCGTTGCAGTATCCGGGATATCGCTGTTATTGAACTTCTATTTGCTACCGGTATGCGTATCTCTGAATTGTGCTCATTGAAGCCGTCAGATATAGATTTGGAGAATAAAACGGTGTTGATCTATGGAAAAGGAGCAAGGGAACGCATTTTGCAGCTTGGAAATCCGGAGGTACTTTCTGCTTTGACTGCATATCAAGATACCTTCAGGGAAGACATTGCCTGCTGCGGATATTTTTTTGTAAACAAGCTTAAGCACAAATTATCTGACCAGTCCGTCCGTTTTATGATAAACCGCTATGCCAAACTGGCCGGTATTGAACAACATATTACCCCACATATGTTCCGCCACTCTTTCGCCACCCTTTTGTTAGAACAAGATGTAGATATACGATATATCCAAAAAATGCTGGGACATAGCTCCATTAGTACAACAGAGATTTATACACATGTGTCAAATAATAAGCAGAAAGATATATTGATGAACAAGCATCCTCGGAATTTGATGAAGGTTAATGTAAGGTGATATTCTACTTGTTTGCTTATGATTAGATGCTCCGTTATAAGCAGGGTCTGTTAGATTGCCTCAGTTTATCAGTCAATAAAGAATAATACACAATTATCCTGTAGCGCTGAAAACATAATAAGTATTTACTTATTATTTGCAGTTTGATGAAAGGATGATTCTGTGGCAAAACTTTACGATTTATTTAACAATAAAGCCTCATTATATGCGGCTAATCGTCCAAGTTATTCACCCAATGTATTAAAATATTTACAAAAGGATTTAGGATTCTCCTCGACAGCACTTGGTGCAGATATTGGATGCGGCACTGGACAATTAACAAAAATCCTTGCTGAATATTTTGATTTGGTATATGCAGTAGAACCCAATAATTCTATGATGAAAGAATGTCAAAAATATCTATATGATTACAAAAACATTCTTTACAAATGCCACAGTGCAGAAAGTATAGAAATTGATGATAATAAGTTGGATTATATAACAACGGCTCAAGCGTTCCATTTGTTTTATAATGCAGAAACTTTGCGAGAATTTAAAAGAATTTTAAAACCAGATGGGTATCTTATCATTGTTTATAATATGAAAAATCATTCATCTGATTTATTTCTGAAAAATGAAGAGGTACTTTTAAAATACTGCCCATTATATAAACGCAATTTCCATGCAACGGAATTTAAATGTGATTCTTTTCAGGAATGTTTTACAAAAGACTCTTATCAATACCGTTATTTTCCAAATGATAATACAGAATATCTTGACTATGATACCTTTATTAATCGAACGCTTTCCGCTTCATATGCTATACAGAAAGGGAATCCGTCTTTTCAAAATTTTGTGAAAGAGTTGGCGACAGTTTTTACTAATTTTTCGGTAGATCAACGAGTAAAGATGGAACTTAGCACAGTAATTTATTCAGGTCATTTGAGGTAAATTTATGGATTCACAAAAAAGCAGACAAACAATAGAAAATCTAAGAAAGATTCATGAAGAATCCCTGATTCTTAACCCAACAGAAAATATTCCTTTTTGTTCAGATGTAAATTTGGATTTTTTAGAAGGAATGTACATTTCAGAAGAAATGCGAGATGAAAACAGCAAGGTTATTTTTGCCGGAAGAGGTAATTTAAATGAATTGTATGATTTTTGGTGTAAATACATGAATGCCAAAGCTGTTACATTTAAGCCTCATTCCGGATTAGATGCCCACATCTCGGTATTTATGTCATTAGGGCAGATTGGAGAAAAAGTTCTTCTTTTGCCAGAAGAAGCAGGTGGTCATTTTTCAACGCATCAGATTTTATCTAGACTAGGATTTGATGTGCGCAGTTTTATGATTGATAAGAAACAATATAAAGTGGATATTCTACGTTCTATAGAACTTATCGAGAATTGGAAACCAGATTATATATTTGTGGATCGAAGCGAAGGTTTATATTATGAAGATTTTTCATGGCTGAAAGAAATTTCGTGTATAAAAATATTTGATGCGTCACAGTATCTAACAAATATAATGGCAAAAGACTACGATAATCCTTTTGATATGGGATTTGATATTATTCTAACTTCGTTGCATAAAAATTATCCTGGTTCGCAGAAAGCTGCAGTTTTTTTTCGACAGAAGGATGAACTATGGGAGCAGGTTATGAAAGGTCTGAATATATATATTTCAAATATCCACCCGAAGGATGTATGTAGTCTGCTACTTAATTTACCGTCCGATTCCAACTTAAAAAAATATTCTCAGAAAATGTTATCCACAACACGTCTTTTGGAGGAAATCCTTGTAAAAAATCATCTTCCTGTTGTGAGACGAAATTTTAATAACACTTGGACTCAACATCTCTGGTTACAACCAGAAAGTAAGGAAAAAGCCTATCAATTTTTCCGATTGTTGGAAGATTTACATATTCTAACAAATTATCGACTACTTCCTTATGGACTGGGTTATGGACTACGTCTCGGTACAGCGGCAGCTGTTCGGCAAGGGTTAGAAGAAAAATCTGTACCAGCACTTGCTGAGGTTATTTCAAAGGCCTATTATGCTAATGCTATAGATGATATGCTACGGAAAACTGCATACACTACAATATCCAAAATCAAGAAGGTGTAAGATGATAGATTTTATAGGTAATGATATTGAAAAAAATACTCTTTATAAAAACGAAATACCTTACCGTATGGTCTGTAATATGATAAAAATGTACTGGCCTCATCAGTACAAAGAAGAGTTACGCAAATATGGGCTGATGCTTATAAAACCAGAAGCTATAATCATGGGAAAAGCATCAGAAATTTTCTCTATTCTACATTCCGCAGGATATGAGTTAATTTATTTTGTGCGAAAAAAAATAGATGCTTTACGCACATCAGAGATGTGGAAATTTTCTTGGGTAAATTCCAGTTTGGAACATATACTTGTAAATCAAAAGCTTTTTTCTACATATGATTCTCTAATACTTATTCTTTGTTTACAGAGTTCCAACTCAAAATCAGCTTGTCAAATGCTAACAGATCTGAAAGGCTCCGCTTTCAAATCAGAAAGGGAGCCACATCAGATAAGATGGAAAATGCGATCTATTAATTATATGTTGAATTATGTACATACCAGTGATGATAGCAATGATTTCATGCGAGAAATTGGTATTCTTCTTGATTGGGAGGAGCTGCTTCAAGTATTCAAAGCAATTGCATCGAACCATACCATAGCTTATCCAAGTATAGACAAGCCTGTAGTGCCAAAACATGACTATACATTGACCAATTGGTTAAATAATATTTGTGATCGGCTAAAAATTTCTGAACTTTCCACTCCTGATAAGGACTATATCATGAAAGAAATACAAATCTTAAAAAAATACACAGGAGAGAAAATTACATTAAATTTTCTGCGTGTTTTATGCCAGTATGAACTTATTCAATGGAATTTTGAGACAATTGTAATCATAAGCAACAATATCAATTATCTTGAATAGATAAAAATTTTTATTGCAGAATTATTGGGTAAAATTTAAGTATTCTTAAAGGGATATCCATCCTAGATATATTATGCTGAAGATACTCAATAATATCATATTCCCTCAAAAACTGCTGTTTGGAATTATATTTTTCGGTTAGCTTTAAAAGCAGAGTGCTGTACCTGTTCCGATAGGTGTCTGGGTTTATACAAACTAGTTCTGTTCTTTTCTTGTACTGCATCATATGAACTAGAATGGACAATAATTCAGCGCGAAATACACCATAATTATTTCCCCAGTTCTCATAAATTTGTTTAGCTTGTAACAAATAATCTTCTGCCTTTTTTAAGTATTCTTCGTATCTACCAATATCATTGCATCTAAGCATATAATCCGCATATAATGCAAAGGCCTTTCCCTTTTGCGTATTGCAATAGCCTTCAAATACAGTAATATCATTTATAGCTGCATAATGCTCAAATTTTTCATATTGATTCAATATCTCAATATAGTGGTTCGAATCTGTACATAAGCTCAGTTCCGCTCTTCTTACCTCCAGTGTCCTATATTTCTTTTTTCCTTCTGACTGATATTTTCGAATACAAAAATCATATTTGTCCATTGCTTCTTTCAATAAAATATTCATAGTATTATTGGTATCGTCAATTTCTGGATTACGAATAATATCCGGATCAATTTCTCCATGTTTTGCATAACCCCATATACCTAACTGATATAATACATCGTACTGAATATAATACGCACGACTTAATACATATTCTATCGGTTCTACATTTTGACAATTTTTATTGTTTAAGCGCATGTATTTAGAAGCAATATTTCCATATATAGAATAATTAATATTACCTTTTAGAAAATAAGTTCTCTCATAATCGGATACAATTCGTGTTATAAAATGTTCATCCTCCAGTAATATTTCCAGTTCATTGTCAGATACTAATTTCCGTACCAGTCTTTCCCATGCGTCGAGAGAAAAATCTCCATGTTCCATACGTATATGCTCGCGCCAATACCTTACTTGGAACAATATAACTGGATCCGTACACTCTGTTTCCATGCAAGTCAGCATTTCTAAATATTTTTCATCGTTACATCCATGCTCTGCTTCGATAATTTTCAATTGAATATGCCAGATATCCTTATTTATATCATGGCTCTTCATGTACGGATAAAGAATCTGTTTTGCTTTCGTCCATTCTCCATTATATATGTAAATTATCCCAAGTTCTTGGCGAAAAATTTTCTTTTTTTCTGGAAGAATAGAAATCTCAGTTTCTACAAGATCTAAAATGTATTGCAAATGATATGCAGCTAATGTGTTTTCAAAATAACGTATTCTCTTTTGCTGTGAAAAATTTTTACAGTAATCGGAAGAGCATAATAGAAAAAGTAACCATTTTTGAGGCATACTTTCTTCACAATAAAGAAACATGCTTTCTGCTATCATACAACTTTTCTCTTGATAATAATTATTATGTATTAGTCTTTTTCGATATTCTTTTGCTAATTGCTCATTAAAAATATATGCAGAACGAACAAATGGAAACGGTACAAAAACACGATTGCGCACATAATATTTTATCAATAAATTTTCCTGTGGCAGAGAAAAAAATGAATAATTTTTCTTCCAAAGAAAATGTAAGTCCTTTTTGGTAACATATCCGTTATAAAGACCAATAAAAATTGCAATTATCAGTACAAAAAATGTCTTTTCCTTATCAGAAGGAATTTTATCGGGCTCATTAAATATCAAATCATTTAAAAAGATGACAATAGAATCATCTTTCCGATTCAAAAAGACATTTTTCATATATTGTTGATAAAAAGCATCTTCAATTTTATAGATATGAGACATTAACTCTTCAGCTTGTGAAAAATAAGGTTCCTGAGAATTTTTTTCTTCAAGCTTGACATATTTGTTTAACTTAAATATATTATTCTCATCTTTAAAATATTTGCTTCTAACATAGTCATATAAAGAGTTGTTCCTACCAGTCTCCTGGTAAAGGAATATAATTAGCACTTTTTTGTTAGCATTTTTATTGTGTAATGCTAAATTATTTACTCTTCCCATAATTTCATTTATAGATGAAATTGTATATTTTTGTATATTGTCCACAATGATGAGTTTACACTTTTGCTTTCCCGTATTCCCCAAATAATTCAACAAAGCGGATTTATCGTTCACACTATCAAAATATATAATATGATTCTGTAATTCCGAAAATACCCAATACAGTTCTTTATCACGTGCAATTGCACTAAGTAAAAGCATAATCGAAGTTGTCTTGCCTTTCCCAGAGTAACCGGAAATCAAAATCATATTTTGTGTATTGCTTTTTAGAACGTGGATCGCTGAACTAATAAATTTCCCCTGTTCTTCCGTTTCCAATAAATTAAATTTATTATAATCTGTAATTACAAATGCAGAAAACGGATTATATCTCCAAGCAAAAAATTGATAAATTCTTTGTTTGAATTTGTGCAACAGAATTGGTATATACTTTTTCATTTTAGCAATGTAAGAAATCAGCGCAAGTATAATAGTCACAGACGCACTGATTAAATTTCCATATAGTGTACTTATATTGGGAATGGTTTTCAAAATGAAATAGATAAGTTTATAAATACAAAGTCCAATGGCAATCAGAATAGTAATAAATAAAATATTAATCAAAATGTTACAAAATCCTCGAATATAGGTGTTTGCATTTTTAGGTGTTTTCATTTTTCCTCACATGGTATTATCAAAAATACATCTATGTATAATTATTTACTAAGACTTCCCATACCTAAAATGGCATTCGCACCTTGAAAATTCAATATTTCAGCTAACGAAATAGTGATTTAGGCCGCTGCTGCCACTTGGTGAAGCGTTTTCCGCAGATATCTCGGTAGTCTTGATTCAAAATTAGCAGTAAATGCATCCAACTGTTCATTGCTGAACTTTAAGATTTTCTGAAGATTTGCCATTAAAGCATCCATCATCACTCCAGCTTAAGATATGCATCTGGGCTGCTTTTTTGAAATGCATATCCGTTTGGTCAAAAACTTTAGACCACAGTTCTGTTTTCTTGCAGCTGATACAGTTAAAAAAGCTGTCATCAATGATGAATACTTTTTTCTTTTATCATCAGTCAGGCCTTTGATATAGTTATTTACGATATCTGCTGCAAGAAGAGAAGTAAAACGAAACCAGTTTGTTTTTGTGGCATTAAGGAACCGATAGAAAGTGTTCTTTGCCCCCCCTTCCTTAAAAGAGCCAGTCCGTTGCTGCATATACATACTTCTCCCTACAAAAATGTTGCTAAGTTCGTAACGAAGCAAAGAAATCGTCGAAACAGCTTTTTCTTTCAGCCATTACATCTGGCGAGAAGTTTTCCAACATGATGTTAAAAAAACTCTGAATGAAGTCAACTAAGGCTTTCTCATCGGAATGATTTTGTGGTATATGGACATGGCAAATTCTCCATTATATCAAACGGAATAGATTTATGCCTTTTTTATTGGCTGAAATTATATTGAATTTTCAAGGTTCGATACACCTTATTGATTGATATAGGAAGTTTTAGCTATTTATATGTTCTGTTGATAGCCAACAAAGGATAATTGTGTATTATCCTTTATTGACTACTATTATACCTGTTCCTCGTCTGTAATTCAATTCAAGATTTCTGTAAGATTAAAAAGCACAAAAGCAAAGAAGCATCTAGCCTTTTATTTTAGTGCCATCCGCAGCTTACAATATTGCTCTACAGTAGATATCGTCAGGGAAAAGAGTTCATTTAACCCCTTATTCCATCTATTCTTCCCTATTCTTTGATTCCAAAATAGGACTGTTGGTTTTATTACGAACCAGCAGTCCCATTCATGTATTTTCAATATTTATTACTTTGAAAATATTGCATCATTTTTTGAAAGAAGGTATACGCAGTACTGGTTCATACTGATTCCCTCTCTCTGCGAGTGCTCTGCTAAAGATCTGCGCCTGCTCTCTAGTCATTTTTCCACCTTCTATACGTGTTACCAATTTATCCCATTTGGACAGTCTGTATTCCTCCTATATTATGCATGGTGTCATATATGGTGTCAATTATGCAAGAATCATCGTTTCTTGCAAAACAAAACTGCAGCCCCTCATCCGTCGCCACTTCGTAAATCTCGGTCCTCTCTGCCATGCGACCTTTTCCCGTGCATTTTGGAGTTAATGATTATATTTTTTAACTTTTCTTGTTTTTTATTCCGGAAATGGTATAATGAAACATAGATGTAACAATTTTTCCGTGCTTCGCACTCGCGAAAATGTGTTATTATGTGATAAGAACAAACCTCGTAAGAAAGGGAGTATGCCTTATGTTTATGCTTTTAGCCGGTGGGCTTTTAATCATCCTTTTAGCGGTAGTGATCGCAGTGGTATCCTCCGTGGTATCCGCAGTGGCAGCAGCTACCGACGATGCAGAAGACTGACAGCCTGATTTTTCTGACTGTCAGTTTTCTTCTCCCCGTTCAATTCTCGCCGCCAGGTCTTCTAAGTACATCCAGCGTTCCATTTTTTCTTCCAGCTGCTGTTCCGCAGCCTCTTTTTCCTGTGTTAATTCATTCAGCTTTACAAAATCACTGGCGTATTTTGAGAAATCCGCTTCCAGTGCCGCGATTTTTTCTTCTAACGCCGCCATTTCCCCTTCGATGGATTCATAATCCTTCTGTTCCTGGTAGGTGAATTTTAATTTGCGTTTCTGTCCGCTTTTCCAGTTCTTAGAAGTATTTTCCTCATCGGCGTTCTTCGGCTGGGATGTTGCCGCCGCTCCCGTGCTCTCCGTGGTTCCTTCTGCGGCTTTTCTATTGGCATAATCCGTGTAGCCGCCCTCGTACTGCACCATGCGGGTATCCTCCAGTGCGAAGATCCTGCGGACCACGCGGTCGAGAAAATACCGGTCATGGGACACTACGATAACGATGCCCGGGAATGTATCCAGATAATCCTCCAGTACCTGCAGGGTGGCAATGTCCAGATCGTTAGTCGGCTCATCCAGGATCAAAACATTCGGTGCTCCCATCAGTACCTTGCACAGTTGCAGTCTGCGCCGTTCTCCACCGGATAATTTTCCCAGCTGCCCGTATTGGTCTTCTCCGGAAAACAGGAACCGCTCCAGCATTCTCGCTGCCGTGATCTGTCCGTCCTCCGTGGTGATATATTCCGCCACATCTCGGATATAATCAATGACTCTCTGCTCCGGATGCATCATGGTATCGTCGATCTCCTGGGCATAATATCCCAGCTTCACGGTCTGTCCGATCTCGATGTGTCCGCTGTCCGGTGTCACTTCCCCCAGGATCATTTTCATCAAGGTAGTCTTACCACTGCCGTTGGGACCGATGAATCCCACTCTGTCATCCTTGCCAAACAGATAGGTAAAATCACGGATCAGAACCTTATCCCCATAACTCTTGGACACATTCTCGATCTCCACGGTAGTCCGGCCAAGTCGCGATGCTGCGGAGGTCAGTTCCACCTTACCGTCCGTCACAGGACCTTTCACATTTTTCAGTTCCTCAAAACGCTGTAATCTCGCCTTCTGCTTCGTGGAACGGGCTCTGGCACCGCGCTGCACCCAGGCAAGCTCATTGCGTAAAATATTCAGACGCTTTTTCTCGCTCGCCTGTGCCATCTCTTCCCGCTGCATTTTCAGTTCCAGATAGCCGGAATAGTTGGCATCATAAGAATAGATCTTCCCCTTGTCCAGCTCCAGGATCCGGTCAGTGACGCTGTCCAGGAAATACCGGTCGTGAGTGACCATGATCATGGCACCTTTTCTACGGCGCAGCTGGTCCTCCAGCCAGTCGGACATGGAATTGTCCAGATGGTTGGTAGGCTCATCCAATAATAAAATCTCTGCCGGAGACAACAGTACCGATACCAGTGCCAGACGCTTGCGCTGTCCACCGGACAACTGCCCGCAAGGCTGGTCAAATTCCGTAACGCCCAGTTTCGTTAGCATGCTTTTGGCATCCGCCTCGATGGTTCCGGCGTTTTCCTCCACGCGGTTGCCCCGAAGCACCGCTTCCAGTACGGTCTCTTCCGGTGCGAACTCCGGATTCTGGGGCAGGTAACGCACCAGACAGTGATTTGCCTTGATCACGGTACCGTCATCGGCCTCCTCCAGCCCGGCAATTATTTTTAACAAAGTAGATTTGCCGGTTCCATTAATACCAATGATTCCGGCTTTTTCCCCTTCCTGTAGGAAAAAGGAGGCTCCGTCAAAAATCTTGCGTACTCCATAACTTTTGGTTATATTGTCAACAGTCAATATATTCATCTGTACTACCTCATATTTTCAGTATGAATTCTCTGGATGGCTTATCTAAACTTTTTTCTCAAAGAATCGTATCATTTTTCATGTGCTATGCTTTCCAAATGTAGTATACTATAAATAATCTATTTTAGGAAAGAAGGTTTTCGCATGAACTTAAAAGATGCTGCTGCGAATCTGAATCAGGTACACCCGGAAGACATCCTGCATCCCCTCTATACTCCCTGGGGCGAAATGATAATACGTTCCGGTTCCTATGACGATATCCTGTCGGAATATCCCCGCCCGCAGATGAGGCGGACAGATTATCATATGCAAAACGGTCTCTGGGAATATGCTTTTGTGCCTGCGGACGGAAGTAAGGCTTCGGAGGATCCTGCACATTTTACCGCTCAGGGTATCATCCGGGTTCCTTTTTCTCCGGAATCCCTGCTTTCCAGAGTAAACAGACGGCTGGAGCCTGAAGAATACCTGTGGTACCACCGGGAACTTTCTTTTTCCACGGAAGAGCTTTCCCAAAAAGAGGAAAATATGCGCTGCATTCTGCATTTTGACGCGGTAGATCAGGAGGCAACCGTCTTCCTCGGCACAAAGAAGCTTGGCACTCACAGCGGCGGCTACCTTCCTTTTTCTTTAGATATCACAGCATATGTAAACGCAGATCCGGTATCTCTCTATGTAAAAGTCCGGGATCTGACCGACACCGGTTACGCTACCAGAGGAAAGCAGACCCTGAACCGCGGCGGCATGTTCTACACCGCCCAGAGTGGCATCTGGCAGAGTGTCTGGTACGAATGGGTCCCGGAAAACTATGTGATCAATTATAAGATCACCCCGGAGTACAACAAGGCTTCCGTAACCTTCGTTCTGTGTTCTCCGAAGCCTTTTCAACATCTGGAATTCCAGGTAAGTGCCCCCTCCTGCGACGGGTCTAACACGCCAAAAGACACACCGGTGCAGCTGCGGCTGCGAAAACTTGCCGAGCAAACGGATCCCTTTGGACTCACGTATACCACGGTAGTACTTTCTTTTCCCGCCAGTATCACCTATTCCGCTACGGTTCCCGCGGATGCACCGGAGCCGGTGAATTTCAAGTCCTGGAGCCCGGAACACCCTTGGCTGTATCCTTTTACCTTGAACGCCGATGAGGATACCGTGGATGGTTATTTTGCCATGCGATGTTTCTCAGTCGAAAAGGATTCCAAGGGAATTTTGCGGTTTTGTCTGAATCACAAGCCTTATTTTCTCCATGGGATCCTGGATCAGGGCTACTGGTCCGACGGGCTGATGACTGCTCCCTGCGATGAGGCTTTTGTCTATGATATTAGCCTCGCAAAAGGGCTGGGCTTCAACATGCTCCGGAAGCATATCAAGATCGAACCCCTGCGATGGTATTACCACTGCGATCGTCTGGGAATGATCGTATGGCAGGATATGGTCAGTGGCGGTTCTACCTATCATATGCCCTGGGTATGCTATATGCCAACACTGTTCCCCCATATGTCCGCCCACACGAAGGACAATCATTACGAACTGTTCTCCCGTAGCTCCGAAGAAGGCCGGAAAAGCTGGGAGCAGGAATGTCTGGACACTATTGACCATCTGTACAACGTGCCTTCCATCGCCGTGTGGGTGCCTTTCAACGAGGGCTGGGGGCAGTTCGATGCCGCCCGTATCGCGAAAATGGTGGCAAAAAAAGACCCCACCCGTCCGGTAGACCATGCCAGCGGCTGGTTCGACCAGAAAGGCGGGGATTTCCGCAGTATTCATAATTATTTCCGTCCGTTACAGGTTAAATTGGATGGAAAAAGGGCTTTCGTTATCTCGGAATATGGTGGCTACGCCTGCCATATCGATGGGCATTCCAGCGTGGACCGTGTCTACGGATACCAGAAATATGACACTCCGGAGGAGATGGCTGCTGCCTTGAAGCAGTTATTTTCCAGACAATTATTTCCTCTGATCTCAAAAGGATTGAGCGGTGCGGTATACACGCAACTCTCCGATGTAGAGGAAGAGGTCAACGGTCTGGTAACTTACGACCGACGTATCGTCAAACTACCTGTGGGGCATCCGTTTGCGGCGCCATCCTCTTTTGCAGCACCTTACTCACATGGAAATAAGCCGGAATAAGGAATGCATCCGCCATGATCCAGGCAATGGGGCTGCCCAGACATACCCCGGTGAAGCCGATGATGGGCACCAGCCCAAAGCCTGCCAGGGATCTGGCGATCATTTCGAAGACACCTGCTAAAATGGCGAATTTCGGGAAACCCATACCCTGGATCAGGAAACGGACAATGTTCACCAGTGCAAGTGGAATGTAGAATGCCGTATTCCATAACAGGAAGGCACGCACATTGGCAATGATCTCTGCCTCGCCGCTGTCCACGAACAGCTGTGCCAGCGGGCCGCCGAAAAATACGGCGATCAAAAATGCGATCACAGAGTATCCTACCCCCAACAGTACACAGGATTTAAGGCCCTTGCCAAGACGATCCAGTTTGCCGGCTCCCACGTTCTGTCCACCATAGGTCGCCATGGTGGAACCCATGGCATCAAAAGGACAGGCTAAGAAGTTACCGATCTTACCGCCTGCAGTCATGGCCGCAACTGCCGCAGAACCTAAGGTATTGGCTGCAGTCTGTAAGATCACGCTGCCAATGGCGGTAATGGAATATTGTAATCCCATGGGCACTCCCATGCCGCACAGCACCATCATCATATGCCCGTCCGCTTTCCATTCTTCCCTGCGGATCCGCAGGATCTCGAACTTTTTCACCATATAGACCAGACACGCCACACCGGAGACGCCCTGGGAAATCACCGTAGCCCAGGCTGCCCCTGCCACGCCCATGTGCAGGGATATGATAAAATACAGATCCAGCACAATATTAATAATGGAAGACAGCACTAAAAATACCACAGGAGTCTTGCTATCGCCGGTAGCGCGGATCACACCTGCCACGATATTATACAGATACACAGTAGGGATACCTATGAAAATAATAAAAATATAATCATAAGCCCCATCAATAATATTAGAAGGGGTCTTCATCCATACCAGAATATCCCGGCACAGAATTGCCGTCACCACCGTCATAACCACAGAAAATGCCAGTCCCAGCCAGGCGCAGTTCGCCACATATTTCCGCATACCTACATAATCTCCGGCACCGAATTTATGAGATACGGGGATAGCAAATCCGTTGCAGACACCCATGCAGAAACCGATCACCAGAAAGTTGATGGAACCGGTAGAGCCTACTGCCGCCAGATCATCCACACCAAGAAACCGTCCTACGATCATGGTATCTACCAGATTATAGAACTGCTGGAATAAAAATCCGAATAATAACGGCACAGCAAAGCTGATGATAAGTTTCATGGGGCTGCCTTTTGTCAGGTTTTTTGTCATGGTAATATCCTCTCTGATTTTTTGTAGCTACGGTATTTATCAAGGTTTTCCGGTAACTTTCATAGCTCTTTATTTCTATCGTTGAGAGTATATACGCAGCGTTTCAAAAATGCAATATCTTTTTCGCAGATTTTATCATTTTTTGCTATACTATTTTGTTCTATTTTGCCGAGCGTTCCGCATAATATAACGCCTCCGCCGAACAAACCGGCAGAGGCGTTTATTGCATATATCAGCGTCTATTTGCTTATGTAATGGCTCCTTATGCGAAAGGGTTCTCGGTCGGATACAGCATTCCCTTCGGTTGGTTAAAGTTCAGATCCTCTACGGGTACGCCGATGTACTTGAATACTTCGTACAGAGCCTTGCCGAAGTGTCCGAACGCTACGGCACCGTGGTGAGGGAAGTTCTTCTCGATCAGTACGTGACGATAGAAACGTCCCATCTCGGGGATAGCGAAAATACCGATACCACCGAAGGATCTGGTAGCTACGGGAAGGACTTCTCCCTGTGCAATGTATGCGCGCAGCTTGTTGTCCGCGGTGGACTGTAAGCGGTAGAAGGTGATGTCTCCGGGAACAATATCTCCTTCCAGAGTACCCTGGGTCACCTCTTCGGGAAGGGTTCTTGCCATGATCATCTGGTACTTCATGTTGCAGGAGGTCAGCTTCTTAGAGTTGGTATTGCCGCAATGGAAGCCCATGAAGGTATCCTTGTGCGTATAGTTGAATTTTCCCTTGATGGACTCTTCGTACATGTCATCGGGAACGGTGTTGTTGATGTCTAACAGAGTAACGGCATCGGCGCTGACACAGGTTCCGATGAACTCACTTAAGCAGCCGTAGATATCTACCTCACAGGATACAGGAATACCCATACCGGTAAGGCGGCTGTTCACATAGCAGGGTACAAAACCAAATTGAGTCTGGAATGCAGGCCAGCATTTACCGGCAATCGCTACATACTTACGATACCCCTTGTGCGCCTCGATCCAGTCAAGCAGAGTCAGTTCATACTGAGCAAGCTTCGGCAGTACTTCGGGCTTGTGGTTGCCTGCGCCCAGCTCTGCTTCCATCTCTTTTACCTTAGCCGGAATTCTCTCATCTCCGTCATGCTTCCTGAAAGCTTCGAACAGATCCAGCTCGGAATTCTCCTCGATCTCCACGCCCAGATTGTACAGCTGCTTGATTGGTGCGTTACAAGCTAAGAAGTTCAAAGGTCTGGGACCGAAGGAAATGATCTTCAGGTCGCTTAAGCCCACGATAGCTCTTGCAATGGGAATGAACTCATGGAGCATGTCTGCGCACTCTGCTGCGGTTCCCACAGGATTCTCAGGAATGTAAGCCTTGATATTACGAAGCTTTAAGTTGTAACTGGCATTCAGCATACCGCAGTAAGCATCGCCTCTGCCTCCTACCAGATCGTTCTGGGTCTCTTCTGCTGCCGCAATGAACATGGCAGGACCGTCAAAATGCTTTGCCAATAAGGTCTCGGAGATCTCGGGGCCGAAATTGCCCAGATATACGCACAGTGCGTTACAGCCTGCCTTCCTGATATCCTCCAGAGCCTGTACCATATGGATCTCGCTCTCCACGATACATACGGGACACTCATAGACACTGTCGGTGCCGTACTTCTCAGTATAAGCCTTCATCAGAGCTTTTCTTCTGTTCACGGAAAGGCTCTCGGGGAAACAGTCACGGCTGACAGCCACAACACCAATTTTTACTTCGGGTAAATTACTCATTTTGTAATCCTCCTGTTTTCGTTTTCTTTTTCTCTATACCATTTATTTTACCGCCGTCCTGCATCCACGCAGGAAGCTTCCGGCGTTCAAATCTTTTTATTCTGCCAACATTATTTGCTGACATCCAAATTCTCTCCAATCAGTCCGATAAAGCTTCCCTCGGGAAGTCCGCCCTCTGCATGACCGATCAGCCACTTATTCGTAGCGGCAAGCAGTGCATCCTCACTGGGTGCACAGCCATGATCCACTTTCTGATGGGTTCCCTGAAGCGGATAATTAGTGCCCTGGGGCAATACAATTGCCACCTGAAATCCCTGACCGTCCACACCGCAGGGTGCATAATGCAGAGAAGTAGCGAAGACTTCCACACCGGTACCCGCCGGTACTAAAAATGCTTCCATCTTAGAAGTATCATAGGTAAAATCCTCTGCCACATCTGCCAACTGTCCGAGGAGCAGAATGGCATCCGTAGCTGCCACATTGATCTCAGAACTTCTGTGATATTCCACAGCATTTAATTTGGAATTATGACCATTACAATAGCCGATCTGTATGGGCGTCTCTCCGTAGGTGACCGTCTCCAGTTCTTTTTTCACAGGTAGTGCTTCCAGTGCGTTGATCCCGGGCTCATATACCACTCCCTCGGGAATCGGAGTCTTCTTCATCTCCTCCACCAGTTCTGTGAAATTCACGTTGGTGATCACTCTGCCGTATTTTCGAAACGCAGGATCCTTTACTGACAAAATTTTCATTCTACTCTACCAGCCTTTCTCTATTATAGCACAATCTGAAAATAGCGAGGTTCATTTTGTTATGTCGTTGTTTGATTTTTCTACGATATTATTTAATAATCTCAAACAGCGGCTTGCATGCCGGATAGATCTGGCGGAATTTCTGATAACAATCTTCATACTTCGCTACCAGCTCCGGATCCGGTTCTACCGTTCCGGTGACTTTCACAAACTTCTCCGCAATCTCTTCCACACTTGCATATTCGCCACAGGCTACCGCTGCCAGCATGGCACCACCCATGGCCGGGCCCTCTTCACTCTCAATCACATCCACCTTCAGATTCAGAATGTTGGCGATCATTTTCTTCCACAGCGGGCTCTTCGCTCCTCCGCCGCAGATCTTGGTCCGTTCCAGATGGATCCCCAGAGATTTTGCCACCTCCAGAGAATCTCTCAAGGCAAATGCTACACCTTCCAATACTGCCTGGGTCATATCGGCTCTTGAGGTGTCCATGGTCATGCCGATAAAGGTACCTCTGGCATTGGGATCGTTATGTGGAGAACGCTCACCCATCAGATACGGCAGGAAATAGACATGATTCTCGCCAAGCTTACTGATCTGTGCCTGCTCCGCGGCGTAATCCTTCGTTCCGATGATCTCATCCATCCACCACTTATTGCAGGATGCAGCACTTAACATGCAACCCATGAGATGGTAATGTCCGTCTGCATGAGCAAAAGAATGCAGGGCATTGTTCTGATCCACACCGAAATGATTGGAAGAGATAAAAATCGTTCCACTGGTTCCCAGAGAAATATTACACATATTATCCCCAACCGTTCCGGTTCCCACAGCCGCTGCCGCATTGTCTCCGGCTCCCGCCGCTACCACTACCTTGTGCGGAAGTCCCAGTTCATCTGCCACCTCAGGCAATACGCAGCCCACCTTTTCATAGCTTTCATAACAGGTCGCCAGCTGATCTTCGCTCACACCGCAGATCTCACACATCTCCTTCGACCAGCAACGATTCTTCACATCGAACAGGAGCATACCGGAAGCATCCGATACATCCGTACAATGTACTCCGGTCAGACGATACGCAATGTAATCCTTCGGAAGCATGATCTTTTTGATCCTTGCAAAATTCTCCGGCTCATTCTTTTTCACCCAGAGGATCTTCGGTGCGGTAAAACCGGTAAAGGAGATATTTGCGGTATACTCCGACAGCTTCTCCTTGCCGATCACGTTGTTCAGGTAGTCACATTCCTCGGTGGTTCTGCCGTCATTCCATAGAATCGCCGGGCGGATCACCTGATCCTGCTCATCCAGGAGGACCAGTCCGTGCATCTGTCCGCCAAAGCTGATGCCTGCCACCTGATTCTTGTCTGCGTCTTTTAAAAGCTCCCGGATGCCCTCCATGGTCTGTTCATACCAGTCCTTAGGATTCTGTTCCGACCAGCCGGGATGCGGGAAATACAAGGGGTATTCCCGGGATACAATATTACAAATATTCCCCTGACTATCCATTAACAGCAGCTTTACCGCTGACGTACCAAGGTCAATTCCAATATATAACATGCTCTTCCTCCCATTTTATCTGTACTGCATTTTCTGTCCCATAAGTTTCATTTTATTTATGTTTACGGTTTACTTCTGTTCCTCCGCCTCTATGTGCTCGTGCACGTTACATTTTAATCATAACTGCTGTGAGAAATATTTTCAAGTAGAAGTTTTATGTTTCCTATGATTTTCTCAAAAAAGTGAAGCTGTATGCTCCCGATGTCCGTCCATCCAAACCGTGCTCGGACAAACGCGTATCATTCATTGACTTTATGTGGAGATTGTGATACTTTTATAACAAAATACAGGGGGATTTTTATGGCTACAATCAAAGAAATTGCAGCTCTTGCCGGAGTGTCCCGCGGCACCGTGGACCGTGTCTTAAACGACCGTGGCGCAGTAAATCCGGAGACTGCTGAGAAGATCAGAAAAATAGCAAAAGAACTGGACTATAAACCCAATCGTGCCGGTCTGGTCCTGGCTGCCCAGAAAAAGAGATTGAAGTTAGGCGTCATTCTGTTTTCCACCGGGAATCCCTTTTTCCAGGATGTATTGGCAGGAATCGATGAAAAAGCGGAAGAGCTGGCAAATTACAACTGCACTGTAATTACAAAACAGATCTCCTTCGGTGTGGAGGCGCAGTTGCAGACAATCGACGAGTTACTGGCGGAAGAGATAAACGGCATCGCCATGACTCCTTATAATGACGACCGGATCCGCAACCGTATCAATGCGTTATATGAACAAGGCATCCCCGTAGTCACGCTGAATACAGACATTGAAAATTCCAGACGCCTCGCTTATGTGGGCAGCAATTATACCCGCAGTGGTGCCACTGCCGCCGGACTTTTACAGCTGATGACTTCCGGTATGGTAAACATTGGTATCGTCACCGGTTCCTCCAAGATTCTCTGTCATACGGAGCGTATTGCCGGATTTCTTAAAACCTTAGCCCCTTACCGCAACCGGATCCACGTGGTAGACACGGTGGAGATCCACGATGACGAAGTAGAAAGCTACGAGAAGACCACCGCACTGTTGTCAGAACACCCCGAGATCAATGCGCTGTTTTTTGCTGCCGGCGGTGTCTACGGCGGTTGCCGCAGTGTGGAAGCCCTGGAGAGAAAAGATTCCGTCCGGATCATTGCTTTCGATCTGGTTCCTACCACGAGACAGATGTTGGAAAATGACACGATTGCCGCTACTATCTGCCAACAGCCAAAGATCCAGGGCAGCAAACCCCTTTCCCTGCTGTTCGCCTATCTGACCACCGGAGAGACTCCGGAGAAAGAATACAATTATACCGCGGTGGATATCCGGATCAAAGAAAATCTCTAAAACTTTCTTAAGATTCTTCCGACACCCTTGTCATTCACAACATATAGTATTATAATATAGATATTATCTACGAAATGTTGTTTGAGGGGTACTAAAGCGGGGGAGTCTTTCATCGATGAACATATCTGATCTGAAGAGAAATGCATATATGTTGCGGGGTTCTGATGCAAAACGTGGTTATATGCGCTGGTGGCATTCTTTCCAGGGCGTTTGTCCTACGACACAGGAGACCCGCACTTTTTTTGTGGAATACAGTATTTTAAATCCGGCACTTGGCGCTGCACAACCGATTTTAGGACAACATCCTTATTACAGACGGCACGGCATGAAGCCCTCCTATCTCTGCATGAAAGCAGGCGTTTTCCCGAAGGACGGTGACGGTGGACTGCAATTGCAGTCCTACTATCCCATGACTGCTCTGCAGGTAGCGCAGGATCCTTTTTATATGCAGATTGAGGACTGCGTCTTAAGTGAAAATCGCATCAGTGGTGCCATCGAGATCTCCGAGGATACCGCAAGGCATCGCTCTCTGATGACCGATGCCGGCAGTTTCGTGTGGAATCTGGAAATGCACAAGGCGGTAGCCTGCCATACCGGATATATTGCCAATGCCTTTTTCACGGCGATCCATGCACTGGAAAGCTACTGGCACGGTGAGGGAATCCGGACCTTTTTCCGCGGAACTGTTATTTTAAACGGTGTCACCTATGATATTACTCCGGAGACTTCCTACGGCTATGCGGACAAGCATTGGGGACGCAGCTACAATCAGCCATGGCTGCAGTTTGCTTCCGGTCATCTGATCAGCGAACGAAACGGTCGTGAGCTGAAGCATTCCGCTCTCGCTATCGACGGTTGTTGTCCGAAATTTTTATTTTTCCCCATGCGGCGGAGAATTCTGATGCAGCTGACTTATACCGGAGAAGATTTCGAATATCACTTCGGCAAACCGCTTACGCTGCCCCGTTGCAAGTGGAAAGTCAAAGAGACCAACAAACGCTTCATCTGGCACTTCAAAGCTCAGAACCTAACTTCCGTCATCCGAATCTCCGGAAGCTGCAGTAAGGAACAGATGATGCCCCTGCTCTATGAAAATCCGGATGGGAAAGTCTCTCCCTCTCCTCTGTGGGAGGGCGGCACTGCTGTCGGAACCATTGAATTGTATCGAAGAGTCGGCGGTTCTCTGGAGTTAATCGACAGACTGCAATTCGAAAATGGATTGTGCGCTTATCAGAGATCCTGATTTTAACAAACAAAAAGCTGCTGTCTCAGATTTCTCTTGAGACAACAGCTTTTTTGTTATTATTCTGTTCAGATGACTTCTTCCGGCTCATCCAAAGCCTTCTCGTAACTCTTCAGGATCACTCTCTGCAAATTTTCTCTGGTGGAAGAATTGATGGGATGTGCGATATCCCTGTATTCTCCATCCGTTGCCTTCTTGCTCGGCATTGCAATGAACAATCCCTTTTCCCCTTCGATCACCTTGATATCATGTACAACGAATTCATCATCCAGCGTAATGGATACGACGGCTTTCATCTTGCCTTCCTTGGTAATCTTCCGAACACGTACATCTGTAATCTGCATTTGCTAACCCCCTTGGTGTTGTTATCATGATCCTTACACATTTTTCCGCCCTGCGGGCTCTCAAAATGCTACAGATATTCGGATCACTTAAATGACATACCTTTCATTGCGTTCCACTACGATCTTGACTTCGCCTTCTCCCACAAAGTACGAGTTTGCACGGATCGTGTCACGACTCTCTACAATACAGTTTTCAATATGCGTGTTATCTCCAATATATACGTCGTTGAGGATAATGGAATTCTTGATCACACAATTATTACCGATATAACTCTTCTTGAAGATGACGGAATTCTCTACCACACCGTTAATAATACATCCGCTGGATACCAGGCTGTTGCGCACCTGGGAACCGGGATTGTATTTTGCGGGGGGCAGATCGTCTACCTTGGAATATACATCCGGATACTGTTTGAAGAAGTAATTTCTCACATCTGCTTTCAGGAAATCCATGTTGGTACTGTAATAATCGTCTACCGATGCGATATTTCTCCAGTAATCCTTGATCTTATATCCGTAGATTCTCTTCAGATCCTTATAGCGGATCAGAATATCTCTAACAAAATCATAACGGTCTTCCTCAGCACACTTCTCAATCATCTCAATCAGCAGTCTGCGTCGAACCACATAGATACCGCAGGAGATAGTGTTGGTCTTAGCCTGTAAAGGCTTCTCCTCGAACTCCTCGATACGGCTCTCCTCGTTCATACGGATCGTACCGAAACGTTCTACGTTCGTACCGGCTTCCATCTCACGACAGACTACGGTAATATCTGCCTTTTTCTCAATGTGATATTCCAGTACCTTATTGTAATCCATCTTGTATACACAGTCACCGGAAGCGATGACTACATAAGGCTCATGGCTGTTCTTCAGGAAGCTCAGATTCTGATAAATAGCGTCTGCAGTTCCTCTGTACCAGTTGCTGTTCTCTGCTGTCACAGCGGGAGTAAATACATATAAACCTCCCTGCTTACGTCCGAAATCCCACCACTTGGAGGAATTCAGATGTTCGTTCAGACTTCTCGCATTGTACTGGGTAAATACTGCCACCTTCTGAATATGAGAGTTGGTCATATTACTCAGTGTAAAGTCAATGCTGCGGTAGCTTCCGGCAATAGGCATCGCACAAATTGCTCTCTTCTGGGAAAGTTCCCGCATCCTGTGATTGTTACCGCCTGCTAAAATAATTCCAATCGCTCTCACTGCTATTCACCTGCCTTAATTAATGTTTTGCCGCTTGCGAGCTGGGAATCCTCATAATCTGCAGCAGCTGTCACTCCGGATATCACTGAGTTTTTGCCTACGCTGATACCGTCAGGAATCACGCTCTTCTCACCGATGGTTACAAGTCCGTGGTTATAAATATGAGGTGCGGTATCGTTCTCTGCTTCTTCACCGACACCTAATTTTACCTGATTACCTACCACAACATTTTCTGCAATAATTGCTCTATTGATCTCACAGTCTTCACCGATCTGTGTCTGATTCATGATAATGGAATCGCGGATCACGGTTCCCTTACCGATCGTTACGCCACAGCCAATGACGGAATTATATACTTCTCCATAGACATCGGAGCCTTCACCGATGATACTTCTCTCTACCACACTGTCCGCAGCAATGTAATCGGGGGGCTGGATCTCGCTCTTGGTATAGATCTTCCAGTACTCCTCATACAAGTTGAACTCGGGCACAATGTCAATCAGCTCCATGTTAGCTTCCCAATAGGAGCTTAAGGTGCCTACGTCCTTCCAGTATCCGGTGAACTCATACGCATACAGCGGAGATCCCTTCTCGTGGCAGTAAGGAATGACATGCTTACCGAAGTCCAGTGCCGGCTGGTCTGCCATAGCGATCAGAGCCTCTTTCAATGTCTTCCAGTTAAATATGTAAATACCCATACTTGCAAGATTGCTTCTGGGATGTTCCGGCTTCTCCTCAAACTCGGTGATCCGATGATTCTCATCTGCGATCATGATACCGAAACGGCTTGCCTCCTCCATGGGAACCGGCATTACCGCAATGGTAACTTCCGCGTTGTTGGCCTTATGGAAGTCCAGCATGACTTCATAATCCATTTTGTAAATATGATCTCCGGAAAGGATCAGCACATACTCCGGATTGTAGCTCTCCATATACTCCAGATTCTGATAGATCGCATTCGCAGTACCGGTATACCATTCGCTGTTGGTACTCTTTTCATATGGAGGAAGTACGGTAACTCCTCCGATATTACGATCCAGATCCCAGGGAATACCGATTCCGATATGGGTATTCAGTCTGAGGGGCTGGTACTGTGTCAGTACGCCTACCGTATCCACTCCCGAATTAATACAATTAGAAAGGGGAAAATCGATAATGCGGTACTTGCCTCCGAATGCAACGGCAGGTTTTGCGACCTTGGATGTCAGAACACCAAGACGGCTTCCCTGTCCTCCAGCCAATAGCATGGCTATCATTTCTTTCTTAATCATATCCTCACCTCTATCTAGCCTTCCACCTGTTGTAATAAATAGTCGCTCGCGGCTATTATCCGATGTATCCATCTGTCTCGAAAAAGCGTTCGCTCTTTCCTTCGGATGTGATAATTCGATTATAACACATTGACAGGGGAAAGTGAATATTTATTACTGGATTTTTTTGCCTTTTTACGATTTTTATATTCATTTTTTACATAATTATCTTCTCTTTCGCGTTCTTTTTGTAAATTTCTACCAGTACATTGAAAATTAGATTTCAAAAAATTGTGAACTTACACATTTTTTCAAAATCGTACCTATGGATTGTTTTTTTCCGCTCCTATGTATATAATGTTAATAAGCAATGCAACTACACTATATTAAGGAAGTGTCAATATGTATCAGATAGACTTTAATCACCCCTCATCCATTTATTTTGTAGGTATCGGTGGTATCAGCATGAGCGGTCTCGCAGAGATCCTTAAGGATGCCGGTTTCCGTGTATCCGGCTCCGATCGTTCCAAGAGCCCCCTTACCGAAACACTGGAGAGGAAGGGGATCAATGTATTTTATGGACAACGTGCCGGGAATATTACCGATGATATCGACTGTGTTGTATTTACCAGTGCGATCCATAAGGATAATCCCGAATATATCGCCACGATGGAAAAAGGCATCCCGTATCTGACCAGAGCCCAGCTCTTAGGTGAGATCATGCAGAATTACAAAACCCCTATCGCTATCAGCGGTACCCATGGCAAGACCACCACGACATCCATGGTCAGTGAGATCCTGCTGCATGCCGGCACAGATCCCACTCTGTCCATTGGTGGAATGTTAAAAAGTATCGGCGGCAATATCCGCGTAGGCAGTACCGACCTGTTCGTTACAGAAGCCTGCGAATATACCAACAGTTTTTTAAGTTTTTTCCCAAAAATTGGTATGATCTTAAATATTGAGGAGGATCATCTGGACTTTTTCAAGGATATTAACGATATCCGAAATTCTTTCCATAAGTTTGCAAAGCTCCTGCCCGCAGACGGCTGCCTGATCATCAACGGTGCCATTGACAAACTGCAGGAGCTCACAGGGGATCTTGACTGCCGTGTGATTACTTTTAATAAGGAAGCAGTCAACAGTGACGGTTCCGCCGCAGACTATTATCCTTCGGATATTACTTATGATGAGTTGGGGCATCCTTCCTTTACACTTCATTGTCATGGAGAGGAATCCGGCAGTTTTTCCCTGCAGGTTCCCGGAGAGCACAATGTCTACAATGCGGTAGCTTCTATTGCGTTAGCCGATCTGTTGTCGATCGACCGTGGAATTACCGCTTCCGCACTTCACGGCTTCACGGGCACAGACCGCAGATTTGAATACAAGGGAACCATCGGTGGTGTCACCATTATCGATGACTACGCGCATCATCCCACAGAGATTGCAGCCACCCTGCATGCCGCAGCCAATTACCCTCACAAGACCCTCTGGTGCGTCTTCCAGCCTCATACCTACACCAGGACCAAAGCATTTATGAAAGATTTCGCAAAAGCCTTAAGTCTGGCAGACAAGGTCGTCCTGGCAGATATCTATGCTGCCCGCGAGACCGACACCCTGGGAATCAGTTCCGAGACCCTGCAGACAGAGATCCGGGCACTGGGTCATGAATGCTACTATTTTCCTTCTTTTGATGAAATTGAAAACTTTTTATTAGAAAACTGCATAAACGGTGACCTGTTGATAACTATGGGTGCCGGAGATGTAGTAAAAATCGGTGAAAACCTGCTTGGCAAATAGTTATCCACATTATCCACAGAGAGGATTGGGGATTATCCCTTCTTTCCCTGTGGATATTTTATTGTTTCTCTGTGGATAATTCTGTGTCGAATTTTGACGCATATTTGCCGATATATAAGGTTTTTCCGATACACCGTCTGTATGTATCCACAATATCCACCGTTTCCACATTTTGCTTTGTGTGTCCGCAAGCCCAGTGTTTACAAGGTTTTCCGGCAAATTGACTATTTCTTTTTCACAGGTCTTATGCTATACTTGGTCTTACTTTGAAAAAGGAACGATTTGTGAAATTTGTGAAAGAAGGTATTGTGTGTTATGGCACGAATAGCGCTCTATAAGGATAATTATGCAGATTCGACGGTAGTGTCTAATCTGTTTATTGATGAATATATGAAGGATGCCAACGACGCACAGCTGAAGGTTTATTTCTATCTGCTGCGCATGCTGAATGCGGATCAGGCTATCAGTGTGTCCGGAATTGCGGACAAGTTCAACCACACGGAAAAGGATGTGATCCGTGCATTGAAGTATTGGGAGAAGCAGCAGATTCTGGATCTGGATTTCGATGAGAATAAGGCTCTGGTAGGTATCCATCTCCGTGATCTGAGTGCCCAGGCCACTCCTGCCTCCCAGCACAATGTATTGTTAACTTCCGGTCCCGTACAGACACAGAATACAGCAGGGAACTCCATAATCAGTGCTGCTGTCGCACAGCCCGTGCAGCCTGCACCACAGGAGACAACTCCTGTCTATAACAAGCCAGCCTATTCCCTGGATCAGTTGCGGGAATTTAAAGAGAGAGAAGAGACTTCCCAACTTTTGTTCATCGCAGAAGCATATATCGGTAAGCCTCTGGCTCCCTCCGAGATCAAAACGATTCTGTTCTTCACAGACGTGCTGCATTTTTCGGATGATCTGATCGATTATCTGCTGCAGTACTGTGTAGAACGTGGGAAGAAAGATTTCAAATACATAGAAAAAGTTGCTGTCAACTGGGCAGAGGAAGGCATCACCACGCCGAAGCAGGCGCAAAAATTCTCTACCCGTTACGATAAAAGTGTCTATTCCATCATGAACAGCTTAGGACGCAGTACTGCTCCCACAGCAAAGGAACTGGAATTCATCAATCGCTGGACCAGAGAGTACGGCTTCAGTACCGATATTATATTGGAAGCCTGCGAGCGCAGTTCTCTTGCTACGGACAGGCATCGTTTCGAGTATGCCGAAGGTATCTTAAGCAGCTGGAAAAACGCAGGAATCCATCACAAGGCGGATATCCAACAGGCGGATGCCACTTACCAGAAGAAAAAGGCCACAAAGCCTGCTCCTGCCGCATCCTCTAACCGTTTCACACAATTTGCCCAGAACAGTTATGACTTTGCCGCTCTGGAAAAAGAGATCTTAAGTAATTAACCGAAATTTTTGCAGGTAAAGGGGAGCATGTCGTGTCACTGACTAACGCACAATACAATTCCATTATGAAAGACTATGAACAGACCAGGGACCGCAATCGTCATCTGACGGAACAGCGCCGCCGGGAGGTCTATACAAAGCTTCCGGAATACGGCAGGCTGGACGAATCTATTGGTGAACTCTCCGTAGCCCAGGCAAAGCTTTTATTAAACGGCGATGATGAGGCGCTTACCAGGCTGCGCCTTTCTCTGAAGGACATTTCCCGTCGAAAAAAAGAATTGCTCGTCTCGGCCGGTTATCCCGTCGATTATTTAGAACCGGTCTACACCTGCCCGGACTGTAAGGATACCGGTTATATCGAAGGTGACAATGGTCTTCGCAAAAAATGTCATTGTTTTCATCAGCAGGAACTGGATATTCTCTATGAACAGTCTCATATCCGGGATATGATCGCTTCCGAGAATTTTTCCAACCTGTCTTACGAATACTATCAGGGAGAAGATCTGGCGCATTTCCGAAAATGCGTCGATGTCTGTCACAATTTTGTACAAAACTTCAAACAAGACTACCACAATTTATTCTTTTATGGTACAGTAGGTACTGGCAAAAGCTTTTTGTCGGGATGCATCGCCAGTGAATTGCTTCAGAGCGGGCATTCCGTGATCTATTTCAGTGCTTCCGGGTTATTTGATACCCTTGCGCGTTATACTTTTGACGCCAGGGCAAAGGAAGCCCTCTCCGGATTCTACGAGGATATCTACAACTGTGATCTGCTGATCATTGACGACCTCGGTACGGAGATGACCAATACTTTTGTGGCATCCCAGCTGTTCTCCTGTCTGAACGAGAGACATCTGCGCCAAAAAGCTACCATCATCTCCACGAACTTAAGTCTGGAGGAATTGCGCGACCGATATTCCGACCGGGTATTTTCCCGCATTACCAGTCATTACGATCTGTGTAAGCTCACCGGTCCCGATATCCGTATGTGCAAAAAGCGTATGCAGAATGCATCTGACAATTAATCATTTTATTGTAACCGAACAGTATACAGAATCAGAAAGTGAGGATTACCCCAATGGCGAATCGTGAAGAAAAAAGAAATCTGGAGACTATCCCCGTCGGCTCTCTGGGCATTATTTCCCTGCCCGGCTGTAAGCCCTTAGGAGAAAAGGTAGACCAGTATCTTGTAAAATGGAGAGCTGAGAGAGAAAGCGAGCATAAAGAATCTCTGGCATTTGCAGGTTATCAGAGAGATTCCTATCTGCTGAATGCAAAGGTGCCCCGTTTCGGTTCCGGCGAAGCAAAAGGTCAGATCTTACAATCCGTCCGCGGTACCGATCTCTACCTGTTAGTAGATGTACTGAACTACTCCATGACTTATTCCCTGTGCGGTAATGAGAATCATATGTCTCCCGATGATCACTATCAGGATCTGAAGCGTATCATCGCAGCTGTCGGTGGTAAGGCCCGTCGTATCACAGTCATCATGCCTTTCCTGTACGAGAGCCGTCAGCACAAGAGATCTTCCCGTGAGTCTCTGGACTGTGCACTGGCACTGCAGGAGCTGGTAAGCATGGGTGTAGACAACATCATCACTTTCGATGCTCACGATCCTCGTGTACAGAATGCAATTCCTCTGCACGGTTTCGAAACTATACAGCCTGCATACCAATTTATCAAAGGTCTGCTCCGCAATGTGAAGGATCTGCAGTTAGATTCCAACCACATGATGGTCATCAGCCCGGACGAAGGCGGTATGGGACGTGCTATTTATGTGGCCAACGTTTTAGGTCTGGATATGGGTATGTTCTATAAGAGAAGAGATTACACCCGCATTGTCAACGGTCGTAACCCTATCGTAGCTCATGAGTTCCTGGGCACCAGCGTAGAGGGCAAGGATATGATCATCATTGATGATATGATCTCCTCTGGCGAAAGCATGCTGGAAGTAGCCGCTGCTCTGAAGGAGCGCAAGGCAAATAAGATCTTCGTCTTCTCCACCTTTGGTCTCTTCACCAACGGTCTGGACAAGTTCGACAAGGCTTATGAAAACGGCATCATCGATAAGGTACTGACCACCAACCTGATCTACCAGACTCCGGAACTGCTCCAGAGAGAATGGTACATCAACTGCGATATGAGTAAGTACATCGCTTACATCATTGATACTTTGAACCACGATTCTTCCATCAGCGATCTGCTGAATCCGAATGAGAGAATTCAGAATATCGTTGCAAAATATAAGAAGGGTGAGCTGTAAAGCTCACCCTTCTTATATTAACTTGAAAGTTAATGAAATAGTTGTTCTAAAATCCACGCAGAAAGGGCTGCCCGCCCCGGACTCGGATGCTAGCTACAACTGTGGATTTTCTAAAGGAA
>OBAQ01000182.1_pt1 | contig 72926 bp, 55 predicted proteins | sample 1517821 | NCBI WGS metagenome assembly OBAQ01 (sample SAMN04571705, study PRJEB22368) | human gut metagenome | biome: human gut; material: stool | host: Homo sapiens | place: Luxembourg | collected 2012-09-27
CTATCACCTCGAGTAGTGTATTAAAGCCCACAACCCTGTCTCCAAAACGAGATACCAAAGCCTCTGCCAATTCCACTCCTACCTCTTCATACCACAAAGATAAAGCCTCTGTATCCCGTACATGGAACTGAAGAGAAAGGCTACTACCACTCTCTTCCCCCGTCGTTATTACTCGACACAATTGAGGCTCACTAAGCTCTTCCCTACGTAGAGCCATAGGAATATAATTTTTTTTTAGCCAAGCTATAAAAATAACCTCCAGCTCACTATCCACATGATACGTTGTATTAAATATAATCATACTTACAATCCTTCTTATAAGGTACAATATGTACCATACGACAAATGTAAAAAAAACTTCTCGATTTCGTTGCCTTTTACAAAAATCATTATATCTTTGCACTGCAAAAATATAAGGGGCATTAGCTCATCTGGCTAGAGCGCAACACTGGCAGTGTTGAGGTGAGCGGTTCGAGTCCGCTATACTCCACGTAAAGAGAGAGGTGTTTTGTAATACCTCTCTCTTTTTCTATGATGTGGCAGTGGGGCCGTTTTTTACTTATTCGATTGAAGTTTTTTGTGCTGGGTATTTGCCACTAATCTTTTGAAGATTTTTATGAATATTTATTTGTAAAATATACATAATCGACTTATCTTTGCGGTGTCAAATTTGAAGAAGAGATGAACCGGATTTTTGTTACATACGGCAACGATAGTAGGTTGGGCGATAAAGCCTTTCGCTGCGGCAGTTTTGTCGTGTGCGTACATTGGTTCAGTGGTTTTATTTAATTGCCTTTTCCTCCCTTAGAATCGTGTAGTGCCCCTCTTTCTGCTTGAAGATGGGTGTAGTGTTGTGCTTTCCATTGTAAGCCATTACTTTGTTTTAACGTTAAAGAGGAAAAATTTTATGTTTACCGTAATATCGATTATGTTGGTCGGTGTCGTTGCCGGCTATCTGTTTAAGCGCGTTGATTTTTTGCAGAGAATAGAACAGAGTATTTCCTTGACCATATTTATACTCCTTTTTGTTCTGGGAATCTCTGTGGGATCCAACCCGTTGATTGTAGATAATCTTTGGAATTTCGGTTGGCAGGCTGCACTTTTTGCGTTATGTGCCATTGCCGGAAGTGTGTTGGCTTCGTTTATGGTATTTCGTCTGTTTTTCAAGAAAGGAGGCCGTCATGAAAAGTAGTTTGGCCGTTGTGGCATTTTTCGTTATTGGCTGTCTGGTGGGAGCATTTGCTCATTTCTCGACCGATATGCACTCTGTATCGATGTATGTATTGTATGCCCTTCTTTTTCAGGTCGGCATCAGCATAGGGAGCAACAAGAAGCTGAAAGAGCTGCTTAAAAGCTTGCGGTTCAAAATGTTGCTTGTACCTGTAGCAACCATTTCCGGTACATTGCTTTTTTCCTGTCTGGCGGGCTTCCTGCTAAGTCGTTGGAGTTTATCCGAGTGTCTTGCCGTAGGCAGTGGGTTTGGATATTATTCGCTGTCGTCGATATTGATTACCCAGTTTAAGGAACCTTCGCTCGGATTGCAACTTGCTTCTGAATTGGGGACAATAGCTTTGCTGTCGAATATATTCAGGGAGATGATTGCATTATTGGGCATACCGTTTTTTCGGAAACATTTTGGGCAATTGGCACCCATCTCTGTGGCAGGTGTGAGTTCGCTCGACGTGCTGCTGCCCTCCATAGTCCGTTATTCGGGTAAGGAGATGATACCTATTGCCATATTTCATGGTATTATTATAGAAGTGAGTGTGCCTCTGTTTGTTTCATTTTTCTGCCAATTATAATCTTTAAGCCAGTTTTAGTAATTCATGAAGGCTTGTATCTTGACAGAAATGATTTTATATAGTTCTTTTTGAAAAAATCTTTGCTACCGGTTTGTCGGGAAAATTATTTAAACGACATTTGTGGGAGAAAGCATAAGCTGATATGCAACTGTTGTCAGGAGTGGACTTGTCTCTCCTGACGCTGTTGTGTGTATTTGAGCGAAAGTTAATAAAGAAAAGAACTATGAAGATTGTGATTTTAGACGGATATTCAGTCAATCCCGGAGACATGTCTTGGGACGCCTTGTCGGCATTTGGTGAACTTACGGTTTACCCGCGCACCGCACATGACGAGGTGGTGGCTCGGTGTAGCGATGCCGAAATAGTGCTTACCAATAAAGTCCCGTTTGACAAGGATACGATGAGACAATTACCGTCGTTGCGTTACATAGGGGTCTTGGCGACCGGTTATAACATAATCGATACGACCGAGGCAACCGCAAGAGGCATTGTCGTTACCCATATTCCCGCGTACAGTACCGATTCGGTGGCTCAAATGGTGTTTGCTCATCTGCTGAACATCACCAATCGGGTAGGGTATTATGCCGAAGAAAACCGGAATGGCCGATGGTCGCGCAGTGCCGATTTTTGTTACTGGGATACACCACTCGTTGAGTTATGCGGTAAGCGCATGGGTATTGTCGGTCTGGGTCATACGGGTACGGCTACGGCCCATATAGCTCAGGCATTCGGCTTATCGGTATGTGCTTATACGTCGAAGACGGTCGATCAGTTGCCTCCGTATATTCATAAGGCGTCGCTCGACGAACTCTTTTCCGAGTGCGACATTGTCAGCCTGCATTGCCCCCTTAACGAGAATACCCGCCACTTGGTCGATGCCGATCGGTTGAAGATGATGAAGCCGTCGGCCATACTTATCAATACCGGACGGGGACCTCTCATCGACGAGCAGGCAGTTGCCGAGGCTCTCAACGAAGGTCGTTTGGCAGCCTTTGGTGCCGATGTGCTGGATGTTGAGCCGGCACGGTCCGACAATCCGTTGCTCACAGCCCGTAACAGTTTTATTACACCGCATATAGCTTGGGCTACAGTTGAGGCTCGGAAACGTCTGCTCGACAACTGTGTCGAAAATGTTGCTGCTTTTGTGTCCGGGGCTCCGATTCACGTTGTGGCGTAAATACAGAATATTTTTCCCAAGATGCTGTCACGGTACTCGCTTTTCTATTTTTTTCCCAAATATGAAAAATAAAAATGGGAAAAATGAACTTGGTGGCGCCGAGCGGGTTATTTAATAAAAAAGCGGTATGGTGAAACTATTTTGGACCTGTCTTTGTCTGTGGACAGTGCTATTTCCTTTGATGTCAGCAGAGACATATACCGTGCGGGGGCGGCTCATCGGCAAGTTGTCGCGTGAGCCGATACCCTATGCCGGTATCTCGGTATGGGGAAATCCGAAGACTGCGACCTCGACCGATTCGCTGGGCGTATTTGTTATCAAGCAGGTACCGCCGGGGGTATGCCGCCTGTCGGTCTCGTGTATAGGATATAAAAATCTGTTGACCGAGGAGTATATTGTATCGGCTAAATTGCCCTTTATCGAACTCGAACTGGAAGAAGACGAGACGCAACTCTCCGGCGTTACCGTGCAGGCTGTCGCCTTCCGTCGCTTGAAAGCCAATCCGGTGAGCTTGCAGGTTATCGGGCTTGGTGAGATAGAAAAGAGTCCCGGTGGTAACCGCGACATCTCCCGCATTGTCCGTTCCTATCCCGGTGTCTCGTTTTCGCCCATCGGTTATCGCAACGACCTTATCGTGCGGGGCGGTTCGCCCTCGGAAAACCGTTTTTACATGGACGGTATAGAGATTCCCAATATCAACCACTTTGCCACGCAGGGTGCATCGGGCGGACCGGTGAGCATACTCAATGCCGACTTGATACGCGAGGTGCAGTTCTATACCGGAGCCTTCCCCGTCGAGAAGGCCGGCGCACTCAGTTCGGTGATGGATATCAAGTTGCGCGACGGCGATGCAGAGGGAAACAGTTTCAAGGCGACCTTGGGTGCTTCGGAGGTCTCGTTCAGCGGCTCGGGCCATTTTACCGACAAGACGACTTATCTCTTCTCGGTGCGGCAGTCCTATCTGCAACTGCTCTTCAAGTTGCTGAATCTTCCTTTTCTGCCTAACTATGTCGACGGTCAGTTCAAGGTGAAGATGAAACTTTCGCCCAATGACGAGCTGGTGTTGCTCGGCCTTGCCGGCATCGACAACATGAAGCTGAACATGGATATTACCGGAGAGTCGGCCGAGTATTATTTGAGTTATCTGCCGCGCATTACCCAGCAGACCTTTACCGTGGGGGCATCGTATCGTCGCTATATGGGGCAGAATGTTTTGTCGGTTACGGCCGGTTATAATTATCTGGGCAACCAGAACCTGAAATACCGCGACAACGACGAGTCCCGGCCCGAGAATCTGACAACAGATCTTAAATCTCGTGAGCAGAAAGCCTCTTTGCGGGTCGAGAACCGCACCTATCTGGGTCGTTGGACCCTCACCGAGGGTGCCGAAGTGTATCAGGCCCGCTATATAAATGACACATTCCAGAGACTGTATGGTGGCGCACAGGATACTGCGCGTTACGATACCCGTCTGGGTATTGTGGGGTGGAGCCTCTATGCATCGGCATTGTACAAGTCGGCCAATGAGAAATTTTCGGCCACCGTGGGGGCTCGCATCGACGGTTGCGACTATTCCCGGGTTATGGCACGCTTCTGGGAGAATGTCTCTCCCAACGTGTCGCTCTCTTATCGCTTTCACCCCGACTGGGCGGTGAGTGCCGCGGCCGGCATATACCATCAGTTGCCTCCCTATACCGCCCTTGGTTTCAAGGATAACAACGGGGCGTTTGTCAACCGCTCGTTGAAATATATGCGTGTGTATAATACCAATGTGGGAATGGAATGGAGCCGGAGCGAATCTTTGGTAATGGCTCTGGAAGGTTTTTATAAATACTACGACCGCATGCCTCTTTCGCTCTACGACAATATACCGTTGGCCTGTAAGGGCAATGATTATGGAGTGGTGGGTAATGAGCCGTTGGTATCGACGGCACAGGGTCGGGCCTATGGGGCCGAGCTTTCGCTGCGTTGGCAGATAGCGGGGCGTCTTTCGCTTGTCTCGTCTTTTACCTTCTATCGCAGCGAGTGCCGCAACGACCGGCAGAGTGCCTATATAGTCTCGGCGTGGGACAACCGGTTTATCGGCAACGTAAGTGCCACCTATGATTTTCCCCGCCATTGGAGTGTGGGAGCCAAACTCAGTGCAATAGGCGGTAGCCCTTACACGCCTTATGATGTGGAGAAGTCGTCGTTGGTACAGGCTTGGGACGTGACGGGGCGGCCCTATTACGACTATGACCGTTTCAACAGCGAACGGCTCGGGGCTTTTGCCCAACTCGATGTGAGGGTCGATAAGAATTTTTATTTCCCGAAATGGTCACTTGGCATGTATGTCGACTTGCAGAATGTTACCATGAGCCGACTGAAACAGCCCGATGTGCCGGTCAGTACCGGAGTCGTGGAAAATCTCGATGCGCCGCTCGACCAGCAGCGGTATAAAATGAAATACATCAAGCTCAGCAGCGGAACCTTGGTGCCTGCCATCGGTCTTACGGTACAGTTTTGAGCGTATATGGTATCTCGGAAAGTCGCTTTGAAATTTTCAATATCGAACTTTTTTGCGGTTTGAAATCTATTTGTTGTTGGCTCTTGGTGGAAGAGGCGCGACGTAAATTGCTAAAATAGACGAGATGCCCGATGTGACCGACGTTGAAAGAACGTCCTGTCGTATAGACCAGATTATAACGAAGATGTCCAGTCGTTTGATATTATTCTGTCTAAAATTTTTTATTTCGTATAAGTGTTTTTCATTTTTTGAAAAGATGTTTCCGAATATCTTTTCTGATAATGTTTTATGAAAATTGCTCATTATAGAATAAGAAACTGATTTTGCGAAAAAATAAATGAAAAATTTGTTTATTAAAACGTTTTAATTATATTTGCGAATAATGATAAAATAATAAATATGCGTCGACATAGAGTTACAATCAAAGATATAGCTACGGAAGCAGGTGTATCGATAGCACTTGTATCCTTTGTTATGAGTAATAAAGTCGACGGGAAAAAAACGTATCGAGTAAATAAAGATACGGCCCGACGTATATTGGAAGTAGCCGAGCGTCTTAATTATCAGCCAAATAATGCCGCACGAGCCCTGCGTAGTGGAAAAACCAGTACAATTGGAGTGATTGTTTCTGATATATCCAATAAGTTTTTTGCCGACATAGCGCGGTGTATAGAAGACAAAGCTTTTAAGTATAGATACACCGTACTTTTTGGAAGTACCGATGAGAGTGCTAAGAAATTAGAAAATCTCATTGCTGTTTTTCTTGACAAGGGTGTTGATGGCCTGATTATTGTCCCGTGTGATGGCGCCGACGAAGCTATTCGTCTGGTTGCTGAGCAAGGCCTGCCTGTCGTATTGCTCGACCGCGAAGTGACGAATGTAGATTTCAATAGTGTGATACTGAATAATGTAAGAGCAGGAGTTCAAGCCACTGAGTATCTGCTATCACAAGGCTGTCAACGGATAGAGATGATTTCCTATACGATGCGTGTAAGTAATATATGTGAACGAGAGGAGGGATATCGTTTGGCTTTGGAGAAAGCCGGATTGGATGGAGAATCTGCCATTCATAGATTGCGTTTTGGTAAATTGGACCGAATGAAAGACATCATTCAATCGGCCAAAGATCGTGCGGTCGACGGCTTGATTTTTGCAACCAATACATTATCAATATCAGGTTTGAAAGAGATTGCTCATAGTGGGCTGCGTATCCCGGAGGACTTCTGGGTGTCGACTTTTGACAGTAATGAAGCCTTTGAGATTAATAACACCGATATTGCCTATGTAAAACAGCCTATAGAACAATTTGGAACAGAGGCCATAGATTTGCTGATTAAGTTGATATCGCAGAAAAATAAACCTTTGATTCATACTCGTATTATACTTTCTCCCGAATTGGTGATTAATCATAAAGTTCCCATAGCAACTTCTTGTGAAATAAAATCTTGAAAAGCATATAAACCTAATATCAGATAACCATGAAAAAAACAGATTTAAAAGGTATTATTGTCCCTATGATTACCCCCTTAAAAGGGAATGATGAACTTGATTATGAAGGTACGGTACGTCTCGTCGAGCATATAATAGCAGGTGGCGTACATGCACTTTTCTTATTAGGAACAACCGGCGAAGCTCAAAGTCTTACCTATCATTTGCGGTATGAGTTTGTAGAGCGGGTTTGTAAGCAGGTGGCAGGACGGATTCCTATATTGGTGGGAGTGACGGATACTTCGCTTGATGAAAGTGTAAAATTGGCCTCTCATGCAGCGAATTGTGGGGCAGTGGGTGTAGTGGCGGCTCCCCCATATTATTTCGCTCCCGCGCAACAAGAGTTGATAGAATATTATACGGCATTGGCCGATAAATTACCATTGCCACTGTATCTCTACAATATGCCGTCGCATGTGAAAGTTTTCCTCGAACCGCAAACCGTGAAGACTTTGGCCGATCATTCAAACATTGTCGGTCTTAAAGACAGCTCGGCAAACATGACCTATTTTCAGACCTTACTTTATCATTTGGGGCGGCGTGATGACTTTTCGCTCTATGTCGGTCCCGAAGAGTTGACGGGCGAAAGCGTTCTCATGGGTGCTGCTGGCGGGGTTAATGGCGGCGCGAATATTTTCCCGGAACTTTATGTCGGAATGTACAATGCTGCATGCAATCTCGATATTGAGCATTTGAGAGAGTTGCAACGTCGCATCATGCAGATAAGCACCACTATATATACTGTTGGAAAATATGGGTCGAGCTATTTGAAAGGCCTGAAATGTGCCTTGTCCCTGATTGGCATTTGTAATGATTACCTGTCTTATCCTTATCAAAGATTTCACCTTCAAGAACGGGAACGCATACGTCAGGCTCTTGAGGCATTGGGTGTGACATGTCGGGAATAGACGCATAAAACAGACTTCATCATAACTTGCTAGAAATGGAGATTACAATACTCGATTACATCGTATTCTTTGTCTTTGTAGGAGGTGTGGCCTTGTTTGGTTGCTCATTCTATTTCCGCACTCGCAATGATGCAGCGGCATTCACGGCCGCCAAAGGAGCCCTGCCTACATGGGTGGTGGGAATGTCTATTTTTGCCACCTTTGTCAGCAGCATCAGTTTCCTGGGGTTGCCCGGCGATGCTTATAAAGGAAATTGGAATCCTTTTGTGTTCAGTCTTTCGATACCGGTTGCTACCTATTTGGCAGCTAAGGTTTTTATCCCACTCTATCGAAGTATCAACAGTGTGTCGGCTTATCATTATCTCGAACAGCGTTTTGGATATTGGGCTCGTTGTTATGTGGCTGTTTGCTACTTACTTACCCAGTTGGCAAGAGTGGGGTCGATACTTTTGTTGTTGGCATTACCGCTGAATACGATGTTCGGTTGGGATATTTCAACCATCATTGTTTGGACAGGTATCGTTACGCTGGTCTATACCCTTCTGGGTGGAATTGCCGCCGTGGTCTGGACCGACGCCGTGCAGGGTATTATTCTGATTGTTGGCGCCATAGCTTGTGCAGCCATCCTTACCTTTACAATGCCCGAGGGGCCGGGGCAGCTTTTTGAAATTGCCTCGGAGCATGGAAAATTCAGTTTAGGAAGTTTTAGTGCCAGTCTGACTGAACCTACTTTCTGGGTGGTGCTGATATATGGACTATTTGTCAATATGCAAAATTATGGTATTGACCAGAATTATGTGCAACGTTACATGACGACGAAATCTCTGGGTGAGGCGGTGAAGTCGACCATGTTTGGAGGCTTGCTATACATTCCCGTTTCGCTCGTTTTTGTGTACATCGGGACAGCGCTTTTTTCTTATTATACGGCTCAACCCGATTTGTTGCCGGCCGGTACGCCTGCCGATCAGGTGTTTCCCTATTTTATCGTGCATGGGCTGCCTACGGGGCTTACAGGGCTTGTGATTGCTTCGCTTTTTTCTGCCGGAATGTCGACCATAGCCACGAGTATCAACTCTTCGGCAACCATAGTCTTGACCGATTTTGCCCGTCGTCTATCCAAAAAGGAACTTACCGAGAAGAAAAAAATGGGCGTTCTTTATGGAACATCGTTTGTCGTAGGAGCTTTGGGAATTGTGGTCGGTTTGCTGATGATGAGCATCGATGGCGTCCTTGATGCCTGGTGGAAACTCTCATCGATATTCAGTGGCGGTATGCTTGGTCTTTTCCTGCTAGGATTGGTGTGCAAGACAGTGCGACGCACCCATGCTGTTGTGGCTGTCATCTTGGGTCTCCTCACGATTGCCTGGATGAGCCTGTCTCCACTTATTAACGAAGGTTCGCCGTTCTATTGCCTGCATAGTCCGTTGCATACCTATCTTACCATAGTATTTGGTACAACGGTCATTTTCCTTACGGGATTTTTGTTGACAAAATTGTCTTCTTTAAAAGATAAAAACAAATAAATCCTAATCCTTCGCCATATAAGTAAGCGAGATAATGCTTCCTAATTTACTGTATGTATTGAAAAAGGCGCAGCCGCTTTAAAGCGGCTGCGCCTTTTCATGATTATATATTTTAGGAAAAGAAGATTCCTTTTTTCCCCTAAATGAATTGTCTTGTATTAAGTCTTATATCAACTTGTTTTGCTTGCTTATATGCGAAGCAACGCGTAGAATGTCTCCTTGTAAAGATTGAAATGAATAAGACTAATAGCGTCAAACGTGTAAGTTCGACGAAAGCTCTTTTATTACGTATCGATTTGATTATTCTCCAATCTCTTTCAGAATTTCTCCGATGGCGGCGTCAAAATCCTGAATCAGTTTTTTATAATAAGCTTTAACGAGTTTGGGAGAATCTTTCCCATCGGTTCGGTTGGCGCGACGGATATATTCATCTTGAATATCAAGAAGCCGGTTAATCAAAGACTCGCATTTTTCTGTGGGCATCTCTGTTGTATATTCTTTCAGGAAAAGACATTCGTTGACTAATTCCGTCGTAATAAAATTAATTTCGTGCTTTAGGTCTCTTTTGTTGGCCATAACTGTAGAATTTTAGGTTATAAATGAAAACTATGGAAATCGTTTATAAAAAGTTTTATGTAGACTTTTTATTTTAAGCGTTTTCACTTCTTACTTACAAAGATAGTGAAAGATTTTAAGATTGCGGAAAAATTTTAGATTTATCATCTGCATGAGAGTGGGAATATTCATAATCTTCTGAATATATGGGAAACCTTTCCGAAAACAAGAAAAAAAATGGATAAAAGTTTTTTGTTCTGAAAAAAAATATATATACTTGCAAATAACATTATGTTTATTCCTTGTTTGCTAAAACGTTTTATGTATTTGAAACGATAAAGATTAAACATATCTATATTATTCACCTTAAATCTAATTCACATGAAAAAGTTCTTTACTTTTGTTGCTGCCGCACTTATGACAATGACAGTGAGTGCACAGGTAAACTCTACGCGAGTAGAACTTTCGCCATTGTATGCCGATGCAGATAATTCTGATAACACTACATGGCGATTTGTCAATACCGACATCACCCTTACCAACAACAGCTCGAAGAGCTATTCGTCGGTCGATCGTTTTGGCGATCCCACCGGAACGGGAGACACCTGTGAGATATCGTTCTTGAAAATGTCAAAAGATGTGCTCTTCAAAATCAACATTCCCGACGGACAAGTAGCCGTTCGCATTGAGTTCTGGGGGCTTTCCAACAGTAGTGTTGGAAATTGGGCCTATCTTTGCTATTTGGCCAACCCTGCATTGCCGACACCCATAGTATCGGTTGATGGAGGTCAAACCGTCGATGGCATTACCGGTCGGGACATCATGGACAACGAGGCAATAAAAGCGTTGGCCTATCCGTTTAGTCCGTCGCCCATACAGGCCGAGACGACACCGGTAGCGGTGATAGAAGATCCGCTGGGATGGTATTCAGAACTTTCGTTCTTGTATGATGGAAACAATCAGGTAGGAGCCAACATAGTGATATATACAGTTCCCGAAGCAGATCTTGAATCGTATGATCCGGCAAAAGACCAAAGCATCAAGAACTCTTTGGACCAAGCCGAAGCCTCAGACGGTATCAACTCTACCCGTGTGGAGCTTTCGCCGTTGCATGCCGATGCCGACAATTCCGACAACACGACCTGGAAGTTTGTCGATACCGACATCACCATCACCAACAACAGCTCGAAGAGCTATGCGTCGGTCGATCGTTTTGGAGACCCCACCGGAACGGGAGACACTTGTGAAATATCGTTCTTGAAGATGTCGAAAGACGTGCTCTTCAAAATCAACATTCCCGACGGGCAAGTAGCCGTTCGCATCGAGTTTTGGGGCCTTTCCAACAGTAGCGCCGCCAACTGGGCCTACCTTTGCTACCTGGCCAATCCGGCATTGCCTACGCCGATTGTATCCGTAGAAGGAGGGCAGACCGTCGATGGCATCACCGGTCGGGACATCATGGATAACGAAGCCATCAAGGCTTTGGCCTATCCGTTCAGTCCGTCGCCCGTCCAGGCCGAGACGAAACCCGTGGCCGTGATAGAAGATCCCCTGGGTTGGTATTATGAACTTTCGTTCCTGTATGACGGAAACAACCAAGTGGGTGCCAACATCGTCGTGTATACCGTTGCCGAAGCCGACCTCGAATCGTATGACCCGGCCAAGGACCAAAGCATCAAGAACTCTCTGGACCAACCCGAATCTTCCTCTGTCATCGAAGTGGAAAGCGATCCCACCGTTCCGACAATCGATTACAATGCCCCGATGTATAATATCTTGGGACAACCTGTAACGAAAGATTATAAAGGTGTCATTATACAGAAGGGTCATAAATTTATCCTCAAATAAAACATCTCTTTATCCGTTAAAAGGGCGGTTTTGGTGACCGCCCTTTTAACGGAGTTTTGACAGACAACGTCTGCCGATAACCCGATTTCATACCAAAAAACACACATACATGATGAAGCTAATAACTAAGACATTAACGGTATTCTTGTTGAGCCTGATATGTGTCGCCGTCGATGCTCAACAGCGAGTGACCGGTAGTGTTGCCGACCGTCAAGGAGAGCCGTTACCGGGTGTGTCGATTTCGTTGGACGGAAAAGCTGTGACCATTACCGATGCCAATGGTAATTTCTCTTTGGAAAATGTAAAACCGACATCGACCATTTCAGCCTATTTCTTGGGATTTAAGAGACAAACCGTGACCGTCGGCAACCAGACAAATCTGAAATTTGTTTTGGAAGAAGATGCCGAGCAACTCGATGATGTTGTCGTTATCGGTTATGGTACGGTAAAAAAGAACGACCTTACCGGTTCTGTCTCATCGGTTACCCCGAATGAAATCATACAGAGAGGTACCCCCGAGGTATTAGGCGCCATACAAGGTTCTGTTCCAGGTGTGAATATTACTCAAAACAGCAGCCGTGCCGGAGGCGGTTTCGATATAGACATTCGCGGACGTTCGTCCATCAACGGAAGTACGACACCGTTGTATATCGTCGACGGAGTGGAATGTTCCGACATCAACTGGCTCAATCAACACGATATCGAACGCATCGATATTCTTAAAGATGCCTCCTCTACGGCCATTTACGGTTCACGGGCTACGGCAGGTGTCGTGTTGGTGACCACAAAGAGCGGCGGAGGATTGTCGAAGAGTGTCGCCAAACCGACCATATCTTACGATGGCTATTACGGCGTCTCCACGCCGGCGCGTATGCCCGATTTTCAAACAGCCGACGAATTTTATACCTATCGTTTCAGGGAGTTCCTTTCTCCTGTCGGTGGCACGGGAAATACCTCGCAGCCTATCTATACCATGAACAGCAGTTTCGGACAGATGGCGCTGCAATATGAAGCCGGCAAGAACGAATATGCCATGAAAGATATGCTGGCCAGCGGCCGTACCTTTGATTGGCCCGATTTCATCACCAACAACGGCAGCCAGCAAAATCATTATATCAGTGTCAGTGGGGCTTCGGAGAAGGTAAGCTACCACATGGGTATAGGTTACAACAGGAACAAGGGCCTTTACGAAGGCGATGATGAGCGTAAGTTCAATTTCAAAGGAAGCCTCGATGCCCAAATATCAAGAGTCGTCAGTGCCGGATTTACGGTAAACCTGGCGAAAATCGATAACGATTATGGTTCCGATACCGGTGTGCAGGAGGCTTTCCGCATGAATCCTTTTATTTTCCCCTATGATGATGAAACCGGCGAATTGTTGACACAACCCGGAGCCCATAAATATTTGGGTACGAGTGCAACAGGTTACCAGTTTACCAGTTCATACAACCCCTTGCTTTATTGGGAAAACGAGGAAAAAGCCGGTGAAGAGTGGACTTTGCTGGGCAATTTCTACATCAACCTCAAACCGATTGACGGGCTCAATTTCAAGACCTCATTCTCGCCGATTTATTCGGCTTCCCGGGAAGGTTTCTATCGGGGAACCCTCGTGGGAGATGCCGAGAACCAGGCTACCTTGTCCACGGCCAGCGGCCTCTCTTATACATGGGACAATACTTTGACATGGGATTATAGCATAAATGACCGCCATGAACTCAACGTGATGGGCTTGGCCTCTCTCATGTCGGGCAAGACCGAAACGGAATATATCGAGTCGGCCGGCGTGCGTGAAGGCACCTTGTGGTATGCACTCAACACCGGATTGATAAACCAGACGGGTTCGTCGAACACTTACACCGAAAACAGCATGGTATCGTTTGCCTTGCGCGCCAACTATACCCTTTTCTATTGTTACATGCTCACGGCCACGGTACGTTGGGACGCCTCCTCGAAGTTCGCAAAAAATTACCGTTGGGGAGCTTTCCCGTCGGTGGCCTTTGCCTGGCGCATCTCCGATGAGCCTTGGATGAAACGCACTTCCCATTGGTTGAGCAACCTCAAACTCCGTCTCTCCTACGGTGTAACCGGAAACAATCGGGGCGCCGGTGATTATGCGACACAAGTTACCATAGCTTCGACCGAATATTATCCTCTGGGCGGGACTTACATTTCGGGTACATCGCCGAGCGGTATTGTAAACAGCCGGCTCCAATGGGAGAAATCCCATGAAGTCAATGTCGGTTTGGACTTCGGTTTTCTCAATGGCCGCATTCATGGTTCTGTCGATTGGTATGACAAACGCTCAAAAGACTTGCTCTATGATGTAGACCTTCCTTTGCTCACCGGCGGGCAGTCGATGACAACCAATGTAGGTTCGGTAAAGAATACCGGCGTGGAAATAGGATTGACCACGGTAAATGTCTCCACCAAGGACTGGCGTTGGGAAACGACTTTCTCATTCACGCATAACAAGAACAAAGTTCTTGAAATCAACGGCCTTGGAACCAACCTTGTGCCCACAGCTATGACGGGAGGTCTCTTTATCGGCTATCCGGTGGAAAATGTCTATGCCTATGTATGGGACGGGATTGTCACCGACCAGATGATGACCGTTCCCAATACCCAGGCCGCGAAAAACTTCGGATTTGTTCCCGGGCAGCAAGTGCGTTCCTGTGATTATTACTATACCATCTACGGGTGGCAGGAAGGCATGCCTATCATCAAGGACTTGAATGGTGACGGTGCCATAGACGGAACCAACGACCGTAAGATATATAAGTCGTCGCCCGATTTCGTGGGCAGCTTCACCAGCAACCTCTCTTACAAGAATTGGGACCTTTCGCTGTCGGTCTATGCAAAAATCGGTTATACGGTCAGCTCTGCATTCTATGGGCAGTATTATGACCTGACCGACCGCGGACGCATGCGTTTGAATGCCGATTGGTATGTGCCGGCCGGGACCTTGTTGAATTGTGATGGAATCAATGATGATGGAACATTCATCAACCCCGTTTATCAAGAAACGACACACTACGGCGATTATCCCTTTACGACCAATTCCCTGACTTATCAAGAGGAGTGGTTGGGCAATGCCAATACCATCGTCGATGCCTCCTATGTGAAAATCAAGCACATCTCCCTCGGATATACTTTCCCCAAGGAATGGGTCAGCAAGTTCAAATGTCAGAATTTGAGGCTTTATGCAACCGTGACAAACCCGTTTGTCTTTACCAGTTACAAAGGATTCGATCCTGAGTGGGCGGGTGGAGATTTGAAAAACGACGGTCCGAGCACGATAACCTATCAATTTGGTGCAAGTATAACGTTCTAATACCAAACCTCTTAAATTCTTAGAAGATGAAAAATATTATCTATATAGCAGCATTTGTAATAGCAGGTGCACTGCTTTTCAGTAGTTGCGATGACTTTTTGGAAGCCGAGAATAAGAGCGCAGGTGGTACATTGGCCGAAGATTATTACTCTACCGATGCCGGTTTGCAGACTTTTTTGGCATCGGCCTATGCCGGGTTGAAACCCATGGCTACCAATGTCGAGATCAATGAATGGGGAACCGACCTTTATGTCGCTGTCCGTTCCAAAGACCCCGGCATGTTCCATCGGTACACCCTCTCGGCCGAGAACTCCACGGTAGAGGACCTCTATAAGAATATCTACGCCATGATAAACGATGCCAACGGTGTGCTCAAATACGGAGGCGACAACGGGACGTATGCTCCCGAAGCCAAATTCCTGCGTTGTTATGGCTATTATCTGTTGACCCAACATTTTGGCGGCGTCCCTTATGTGACCCAATACATCGATAATGACGAACGCAATTATCCGCGTGCTGATTTAAGTACCGTTTATGCGAATATCATTGCCGAGTTGGAAAGCATTGCCGAGTCGCCCAACCTGCCCGACAACGGCCTGGGTGCCAACTTGGGCCGGGCAAGCAAACGCGCCGTGGCGGCTCTTTTGGCAAAAGTGTATCTGGCTGCCGGTTGGGATATACACACCAAGCTTCTCGATGAGACGGCCGGCACCTATACGGTTACCTCGACCGCCTATTTCGAAAAGGCGCTTGCCTGGGCCGAAAAAGCCATCAACGGGCAGGGCCTGACCATGTCGTTCCATGACAAGTGGTGGCCGTTCAACGAAAACAACGAGGAAGAAATATTCTCGGTGCAATACCAGCGTGAGGGCTATCCCGGCGACATATATGCCGGCGGGCACAATTTGCAAGGCTCTTACGGGCACCTTTACGGCAATCCCGTTGAAAGCGGTTTGAAAGCCTGCGGTTCTCAGCTTTGTCCGTCGACAAAGGCCATCTACCTTTGGGACGAGGGCGATGAACGTTGGGAAGGGACGTTCATGCAAATCATGTATAACTCGGCAATCGGCGACGATGGCCTTCCCGGTTGGGGCGATGAGGGTTATATGGCATACTACAACAATGCCGACAACAGCAACCTCAAAATCGCATTCGGCTATTTTCCCTACTATACCAGCCAAGCCGAGCTTGAAACATGGATTACGGACAACACCCAGCGTTTTGCCAACACCGATGCCGACAAACTGGCCACCAAGCAGTCGAAATTTTACATCATTGCCGACCCGATGGTTATCATCACCTTGGGTACCGACGGAAAAATCGCCAGCCGTCAGACATTGGAATACCACAGTGCGGGAAGACTTGCCCAAGCCGGCGTGACGGTGAGAAAGTATGATGACCCCAATACCGAACAAGACAAGAGTTGCACTTACAGCGATTATCGCGATATATTGCTTTTGCATTTGAGCGACATCTATCTGGTGGCCGCCGAAGCCGCTCTCATGGCGGGCGACGAAACAACGGCTCTCTCTTATGTGAATGATGTGCGAGAACGGGCCAAAGCCAAGACATTATCGTCATTTGCTGACTACGAAGCCAATTACACGACCCCGGTGACTTATGGAGAGAATACGCCGCTCGACGTTATCCTCGATGAGCGCGCCCGGGAGCTCTTCGGCGAAAACGCCAGCCGTTGGATCGATTTGCGACGCACCAAACAGTTGGTTCGGTACAATATCGCCTACAATACATATATATCGTCCGCGGCCGACATGTCGAACAACAAAGGAGAGGTAAAGTGGTATCGTCCCATACCGCAAGCCGAAATCGATACCAATATGGGCATCAACCAGGAGAATCAGAATCCGGGCTATTAATCCTTTGTAAAGCGGAGATGATCATAAACCTATAAAAGTTGACAATAATGAAACATGCAATAATCTCTTTGGTTTCCCTCCTTGCGTTGAGTTGCGCTTTCTTTGCGTGCAATGACGACGATGACAATGCGGTGTATGTCAATCCCGTAACGCCCGAAACGGTTGCTGCCGGCACCTATGAGGGAGAATGGGAACGTTTGTCGATTTCCGATTCCACCCTCGAAACAGGCGCGGGGTATATCGTTATACTTTCCGATACGGCCGATGTTGTTACCGCGCGATTTGTCAGTGAGTCATTCAGTCTCGACAAGCAAGCCATAGCCAATATCACCTATGCCGGCGAACGTTTCTATTATTTCAATTATTCCACGACAACCGACCTGGGGGTGGAATTTGCGGGAATAATCGATGAAAACCAAGTCAATCAGGTCTCGTTTACAATCAAACAGGCCGACGGACGCAAAATCAAGGAATTCAAATACGCCTTCAAAGGCGCAAAAATTCCAGGAGCAACAGTCCCCGGAGGAGAATAGGGACGCAAACATGGAAACGGATCCCATTTTTTCTCGATAAACTTTTCGTGTGCGGGAGCGGCGTGTCAAACGTTTTTTGACACGCCGCTCTGTTTTTTTGTTTTTATTTATATCTTTACCCAACGTATTATAGTATCACCAATCAATTTATCGAACAGTACCATGAAAAAAGTTACCCTCTTGTGGGCTCTTTTGTTGAGCCTGTTTGTTTCGGTTCCCGCTTATGCCGAAGGGCTTTTGGCCTTTCCCGGAGCAGAGGGGTTCGGCCGCTTTGCCACTGGCGGACGCGGGGGAACCATCTACCATGTAACCAATCTCAACGACAGCGGCACAGGCTCTTTGCGCGATGCCGTCAGCAAGTCCAACCGCATTATCGTCTTTGACGTCTCGGGCGTCATTCATTTGCAGTCGGCTCTTGTCTTCTCGTCGAACCTTACCATTTTGGGGCAGACCGCTCCCGGCGAAGGCGTGCAGGTATATGGCGAACGGGTCTCGTTCTCGGGAGCCAACAATATCATTGTGCGCTATATGCGTTTCCGCATGGGCGTCGGCGGTTCCAGCGGCAAAGATGCCTGTGGTGTCTCCAACGGCCAAAATATGATATTCGATCACCTCTCGGCGTTATGGGGACGCGACGAATGCTTCTCGATAAGTTGGGACAACAAAGGTACGATGCCGAGCGACATCACGATACAAAACTCCATCATCGGTCAAGGTCTGCAATCGCACTCCTGCGGCGGATTGATACAGACCGAAGGCGGTGTTACCCTCTATCGCAACCTCTATATCGAAAACAAGACCCGTAATCCCAAAGTCAAGGGGCTTAACCAGTTTGTCAACAATGTCGTTTACAACTGGGGCGGTGGCGGTTGCTACATCATGGGCGACAGCGAAGGGCCTTCTTGGGCTCACATCGAGAACAACTATTTCATGAAAGGTCCGTGGAACGGAACGGCTCCTTTTACCCGGGGTAATTTCAACTTCAAGTATTATGCTGCCGGCAACTATTACGATACCGACAAGGACGGCGTGGCCAACGGTCGTGAAGTGACCGAGGCCGAATATACGTCGTCGGGCAGTTCGCGTGTATATGACTTGGAAACGTTCGACGGCATTACCACGCGGCCCAAAGCGCACCCGACGATTGTGGGTATGATGACGGCCGAGGAGGCGCTTCATTGGATTATCGACAGCGTGGGCCCGTGCTTGCCGGTGCGCGACGAGGTCGACCAATATTTGATAGACGAACTCTCGTCGTTCGGGACGAAAGGCTCGACCAATGGCATCAGTTCCGAGAAAGACCTGCCCCATGGCGGTACCGGTACGCTCTATGGCGGTTACAAACCGCTCGACAGCGACGGTGACGGTATTCCCGACGAGTGGGAAGAGGCCAACGGGTTGAATCCGAACGATGCCAGTGATGCCGCTGCCATTGCGGCCAACGGCTATGCCAATATCGAGAATTATTCTTTCTCCATCACTTCGGCTTATCCTTATGTCAAATCGCCGTCCGGCCTGAAAGTTACCGAACAAAAGAAAGAGTCGATTTCTCTTTCCTGGGCCGATAATGCCGAGAACGAAAGTGGTTTTATTGTCGAAATATCGACCGACAACAAATCCTTTACCGAGGCCGGCCGGGTAGGAGCCGATGTGACTACTTGCACGGCCACAGGGCTTAACCCCGAAACCGTTTACTATTTTCGCGTGCGGGCATATAATGGAGAAGGGATAGAGTCGCCCCATTCGTCGGTGCTGACCACCGAGACCATCGGCGACCCTTCGGCACCCAAACTCTCAGAGAATCCGACCCCGGCAATCGATGCCGAGGTCGGAGCTGCTAATGAGGTGGTGTTTTCCTGGGAGAATGCCACAAAACCTTATTATGGACAAGTGACCTATGCCGTTTATGCAGGTACCTCGGCCGATAACCTGCAATCGTTGGCAACCGGCCTCACGTCAACAACATATAATTACGGACAAGTCGAGGCGGGTACCACCTACTACTGGCGGATCGATGCCACAAATGATGAGGGCACGACAACCGGTACGGTGTGGACATTTAAGGCTGTCGAGGGTGGCATCTTGTTTTATACCGATTTCAATACACAACCCGAGGCTTGGAAAAACGCCTATGGTTCCATATCCGATAACACGAATATTATCAACGGGAAAAATACGACAAAAACCATTGGCGATATGAAGTTCGGTTCGGGCAGCAACACCATTCGCGTCGTGGCCATGAGTGCGGCTAACAATTCGGCCGACATGTCCAAAGATTACGGCCCGGCCACCGAAGCCGATGCCGGAGCCACCGACCGCTGTGTCCAGTTTTATTCCACTTCATCGGGCGGTTACCTGCAATTACCCCGGGTCAGCGGCCCTTGTGTCATAACGATATGGGCGGGAAATCCCGAAACGAAATCGAAAACTTTCAAGCTCAATACCATTGTCGACGGTGTGGAAAGCAATGTGGCATCGTTCACGCTTGGAAACAAAAAGAGAATATATAAGTTCCAATATATCCACATGGACGATTCCGAAGTGACGTTCAAAATCGATGCCAACGCCATTAAGTTCAATATCAACGACATTCTCATCGAGCAGTATATACCCGAAGTGGTTGCCGACCCCATTGCCGTTGAGGCTTGGCCCGACACCGCGGCCATCAGCTATGCCGACGGAGCCACGACGTTTACCTTCAATCAGGTAGTGGTATATCATGGTGGAGCCGTTTTCAGTGGTGAGCAATACGAGAATGTAGAGGTGTCGGCTTCGGGAACTTCGTTGACCCTCAAATATTCGGCTTTGGACGTCAATACGTCGTATGTGCTTTCTTTCCCCGAAGGCGCTCTGACCGATTATGCCGGTGAGAAGACGTTTACGGGCGAGCTCTCGTTCTCTACCTGTGACTTCCCTGCCGCCAAGTCCGAGGGTGAAACCCACTACGGCAAGGCTGCCGCTTCGCTGCCGCTCGATTTTGCCCCCTTCACGCAGGTGGCTCCCTTCGAGACCGTAGGCTGTTTGGTGCAAACGTCGCAGAATGATTACCCCCACTGGGTACAAGTGTCGGGCGAGACAGACGGAAATGTCGCTGTGATGAATAAGACGTCGGACAAAATCATGACCTATTTCGACGGCCGTTCGGCAGCGTTCGACCTGAATGTCGAGTATTCGGGCGGAGGCAATGTCGAATTTAAGATACAGGAATCGCGCAACTGCGACATCGCTCCCGGTTGGCGCACCATTCGCATACTCACTGCCGATGATTTTCCTTTCGACGGGCACCTGTTGCTCAATGCCGAGACACGTTTCGTGAAGATTTCTGCACCGACGCTCACCTCGGGTGAATTGACCGTGCGCCGTTTCAGGATTGCCGATTCCGAAGGACGTTTCGACCTGAGCGGCGGTGTCTCTGTCAATGAACAGGAGGAGAACAAGGTTGTGCTGTTGGTAAGCCGCGAGGCTGTAACGCTCAACGGCGTTGAGGCCGGAGCCAGAATCGAGGTCTTCTCTCTGACCGGTGTTCGCGTGTACGAAGCCGTGGCTACGGAAGCTTCTCATCGCATAGCTCTGCCTTCGGGTTATTATCTGATACGCATCGGAGGCAATGAAGTGCACGAGGTGATACTTTGATCGGTTGCCCTCTTTACAACAGCAGCCCCGCCGATTTCGGCGGGGCTGCTTGTTTTTAGACCAAGAGGTGTGTGGGTTGTTAGCGGGAGGTCTCGGCTGTCGTGGCATAGAGACCGATTGACGAGCCGGTAAATCCGCCGGCATATTGCGTGGTGATGATGTGTCCCTCTTGCGGGGTTCCGAGCGTGTGCCACTTCTTGCCGTTGCGGGAGTAGTCAAAAGTATAGGAGGAACCTTTGCTCTCGATTTGCAGCCAGATGGCTTTTTTCTGCCACTTGGCACCGAGGAGTTGTCGGGCCACGACGCGGGAGCCCTCTTTGTCGCTGCGTATGACAACCACTTCACATTCGCCCTGTGTGTTCATTCTTTTCCCGAGTACATAATGCCCCTTTTCATCTTGGAAAACCGCCAGACCGGCCAGTTCGCCGGCTTTCTGTGGTGTAAAGTCGAGGCGGGTCGATGCCGTGTAGTTGGCATGTTTGACCCATCGGCACAGGAATGAGGGCTGTTTCTTTTCGGCCAGTGTGCAGGGGCGTGGTGTGAGTTCCATGACACCGTCGGACTGTTTCCACCAGACACTTTTCGGAGTACGCAGGGTAATCCATTTCATGTCGGGCTGATGGGCGTCGAAATTGTCGGTGTAGGAGAAGTTGCCGGTCAGGAGCTGGCCCGTAGCCATGTTTTCTTTCTCTCCGAAGGTGGCGACCCGCTCTCCTTGGGGAAGAATGATGGGTTGCTCCTCGTTCCACTCAACCGGGAGCAAGAAGGTGTTGCGGCCGGTGTTGTCGTGATGGCCGTCGTAGGGGAGGACACCGAGAAAAACCGCCCACCATTTGCCCTCGGGTGTCTCTACAAGGTCGGCATGTCCGGTGCAGGTAATGGGAAATTCCCGGTCAGCGGGCAGGTCGCGTTGTGTGAGTATGGGATTGATGGGGCAGGGGGTGAAGGGGCCTGTCGGCTTGTCCGATGCGAAGATGACCTCGGAGTGCTGAGGTCCGGTTCCCCCCTCGGCAGCCATCAGATAATAGGTGTCGCCGATGTGGTAGAGGTGAGGACCTTCGATCCAGATGGGGCGCTCTTCGGGGTGTACCCCTTTGTCGACCAGTACCGTGGCCGGGCTGCACACTCTGTCGGTTTCGGTGTCGTACTCGCGAATCCAGATGGCGCAGTGTCCGTCATACTCGGGCGGATAGGCCGGGCTCTGGTTGTTGACAATATAACATTTTCCGTCGGTGTCGAAAAGGAAAGAAGGGTCGATACCCCCCACTTCACGTACGCGGATAGGCTCACTCCACCCCCGGGCAGGGTCTTTGCTCTTGACGATGATATTCCCTTTTCCCCCGATGTCGGTAACAATCAGGTAAAAAGTGTCGTTGTGCGGGTTGTATTTGATGTCGGGAGCATAAATGCCTGCGTTGGTACCCATACCGGCCTTGATGGTGAGCTGCGACGGTCGGTCGAGAGCATAGCCTATCTGCTTCCAGTTTACCAAGTCGGTACTGTGCCATACGGGAATTCCCGGAAAGTAGCAGAACGAGCTGTTCACCATGTAGTAGTCGTTGCCCTTACGGCAGATACTCGGGTCGGGATAGGTGCCCGAGAGTATGGGATTGATGTAGTTGAGCCTGGGGTCAAATCCTTCGGGCAGGGTATAATAGGCATCGTTTCCCGTATAGGAGAACAGGTCGAAGCGGGCTTTTGCCGGTTCTGTTTCGTCGGGCGTTGCCGCCAGAAGACACCCGCAGGATACGGTTGCCAGTAGAGTTGATAAGAATGTCCGTTTCATGGTATGGTAGAGAATGTAGATTGATAAGTGGACAAATTTACGTGTATTTTGATAAACTTCCGGAGAAAATAGACTCAATTGCATAAGAAATTATTTCTTCGTGTTGTGTCGTGATTTGTTTTTACCTCTAATGTTATGTCTGCTTTTGTATTTTTTAACATAAACGTCGACAGGCAGGCAATCGCACGACGACGTATTTTACGGCCGTTTTGCAGTTGATTAACATAAGCGAGAAGAAGTTTAATGTGTAAATAAACCAGGAGAGTAACTAATATCTCGTTTTTTTGTTATACCTTTGTGCTATATTTTTTACGAGTTAAAAAGATTCTATTTTTTAGATTTAGATATGGCAGAGCGAGAGCAACTCTATCCCGATTATCTTTTTGAAGTTAGCTGGGAAGTCTGTAATTTGGTAGGTGGTATATACACTGTATTATCGACAAAAGCCCGCACGCTGCAAAAGATTAATAAAGACAAGAACCTGTTTATCGGGCCCGATGTGTGGAAAAATGCGCCGTCGCCCTATTTTACTGAGTCGCACACCTTGCTGAAAGCATGGAAATCCCAAGCATTAAAAGATGGTCTCAAAGTGCGTGTAGGGCGCTGGAACGTCCCGGGAAAACCTGTGGTTATACTGGTCGATTTTCAAGACCTTTTCTCCCAACGTAACGACATATATGCCAATATGTGGAACGATTTCGGAGTGAAGTCGCTTCATGGTTATGGCGATTACGACGATTGCTGTATGTTCGCTTGTGCAGCAGCGAAAGTCATTGAACACTATTACCGATATATCGGAGGAGAAAAATACCGGGTCGTTGCTCATTTTGATGAGTGGCAGACGGGTATGGGATTGTTGTATATACGCAAGGTATTACCGGCTGTGGCTACCGTATTTACGACACATGCCACTTCGATAGGGCGTTCGATAGCGGGCAACAATAAACCGTTGTATGGATATCTTTTCGGATATAACGGCACACAGATGGCCGAGGAGCTAAATATGGAAGCCAAGCACTCTCTCGAACGTCAGGCAGCGCATTTTGCTCATGCCTTTACGACGGTGAGTGATGTCACGGCTGCTGAATGTAAGCAGTTGCTCGAAAAAGCTCCCGATGTTGTTACGCTCAATGGCTTTGAGGGAGATTTTGTCCCCAAAGGAGAACTTTATGCGACCAAGCGTGCGGCTGCCCGTCGACGACTGTTGCAGATTGCTTCGGCACTTATCGGATATAAAGCCTCCGATGATGCGTTGTTGGTAGCTACGTCGGGGCGTTACGAGTTTAAGAATAAGGGCATTGATATGTATGTCGATGCGCTTAATCGTTTGCGTCTGCGATACAATGGCGAACGAGAAATCATCGCTTTTGTCATGGTGCCGGCCTGGGTAAAAGAAGCACGTACCGACTTATCACAACGCCTGGTCGAGGATGGCGACTACAACACTCCATTGCCCGACCCATATGTTACTCACTCGTTGTACAATACAGACCAAGATAAAGTGATAAGTCAGATTCGTTACTGTGGTTTTCCGCAGAAAGCAGAGTCGAAACTCAAAATCATATTCATACCTTCATATCTAACAGGAAAAGACGGTATTGTTGATTATACCTACTACGATACGTTGATAGGCCTTGATGCAACGGCATTCCCTTCGTACTATGAGCCGTGGGGCTATACACCGCTTGAAAGCATTGCCTTCGGTGTGCCTACGGTAACTACCGACTTGTCGGGCTTCGGCATGTGGATAAAGAATATGGCCAATTACGGGCTTGAAGGCAAAGGCGTTGCCGTGTTGCATCGTACCGATTTCAATTTCGTCGAGGTATCAGAAAATCTGTCCGAGACCATAGAATGGCTGGCAACAACCGATGATACGACACGTCGATTGATGGCGCAATCGGCTCAGAATACAGCTTCGGAAGCGCAGTGGAGCCATTTTATAAGTTATTATCGTAAAGCATATGATTTAGCATTGAGACGTGCTGCGGAGACACAAGTTACGACGCCCGACATTCCCGGCGAAGAATTAGATGAAGACGATAAATAATAAACAAGAAATATTACACACCAATATCATAGCATTATGAAAGTACAAGTAAGTAATACCAATACTCCTGTGTGGAGAGACATAAAAGTAGAGTCGCGTATGCCGGCACAACTGAATGTTTTGCAGGAAATGGCGCGGAACATTTGGTGGGTTTGGAACAATGAAGCCCTTTCTATGTTTAAATCGATTGACCCTGAAATATGGAAAGCCGTAAACGGAAATCCCGTGATGATGCTTGATAGGGTCAGCTATGAGCGGTTGGAGGAAATTGTGGCCGACAAAGCCATAATGAAGACTATACAGACCGAATACGAAAAGTTCCGTGAATATATAGATGAAAAACCTTCGACCGATCTGCCTTCGGTAGCCTATTTCAGTATGGAATATGGATTGGCAAATGTGTTGAAGATTTATTCCGGTGGATTGGGAATCTTGGCCGGAGATTATCTGAAAGAAGCCAGTGATAGCAACATCGATATGGTTGCTGTGGGATTTCTTTATCGTTATGGATATTTTACCCAGACCCTTTCCATGGACGGCCAGCAATTGGCCAATTACGAGCCTCAAAATTTTGACCAACTGCCTATTGAACAGGTTGTCGATGAAAACGGACACCCCATCATTCTTGAAGTTCCCTATCCCGGACGTGTCGTCTATGCCAACATTTGGCGTGTGAATGTGGGCCGTGTTTCGTTGTATCTCATGGATACCGACCTGGAACTCAATAGTGAATATGACCGTTCCATCACATATCAACTTTATGGTGGTGATTGGGAGAACCGCATGAAGCAAGAGTACCTGCTCGGTATTGGAGGTATTCTTATGCTTAAACGCCTAGGTATCAAGAAAGATGTTTACCATTGCAACGAAGGTCATGCCGCACTTATCAATGTACAACGTCTTGTCGATTATATTCAAGGCGAAAAACTTTCGTTTGCTGAGGCCCTCGAAGTGGTGCGCGCCTCGTCGCTCTACACGGTACACACCCCCGTACCTGCCGGGCATGACTATTTCGATGAGTCGCTCTTCGGAAAATACATGGGAGAGTTCCCTGCCAAACTGGGAATTTCATTTGGCGATTTGATGGACATGGGACGTGAAAATCCTGGTACCGGCGAAAAATTCTGTATGAGCGTATTTGCCTGCAATACCTGCCAAGAAGTAAATGGGGTAAGTTGGTTGCACGGAAAAGTATCGCAACGTATGTTCCAGCCTATCTGGAAAGGATATTCTCCCGAGGAGTTGCATGTGAGCTATGTAACCAACGGTGTGCATATGCCTACATGGGCCGCTTCGGAATGGAAAGAGTTTTATATGAATCATTTTGGCCCCTACTTCTTTTCACACCAGAATGATCGCTCGTTGTGGAAGAAGATTTACGATGTTCCCGATGAGGAGATTTGGAACATGCGTCAAATGATGAAAAATAAGTTGATTGACTTTGTGCGTGAAGAATTCCGCGATAAGTGGATTAAAAATCAAGGCGATCCTTCACGTGTGGTTTCCATTCTTGAACGCATCAACCCTAATGCCCTTCTTATCGGGTTTGCCCGTCGTTTTGCCACATACAAGCGGGCACATCTGCTCTTTACCGACCTTGAACGTCTATCCAAGATTGTTAATAACCCTCAATATCCTGTCCAGTTTATTTTCTCTGGCAAAGCACACCCTGCCGATGGTGCAGGCCAAGACCTCATCAAGCGCATTGTTGAGATTTCGCGTCGTCCGGAGTTCTTGGGTAAAATAATTTTCCTTGAAAATTATGATATGCAGGTAGCCAAACGTTTGGTTTCGGGTGTAGATATTTGGCTGAATACGCCTACCCGTCCTCTCGAAGCCTCCGGAACATCGGGAGAGAAAGCCGAAATGAACGGTGTGCTTAACTTCTCGGTACTCGACGGTTGGTGGTATGAGGGTTACAAGAAAGGTGCCGGTTGGGCGTTGACCGATAAGCGAACATTCCAAGAGCAAAGCAATCAAGACCAGCTCGATGCCGCTACCATTTATGCCATGCTCGAAAACGAGATTGTACCGCTTTATTTTGCCAAAAACAGCAAAGGCTATTCGCCCGAGTGGATACAGTACATCAAAAATTCGATCGCCCAGATTGCTCCCGAGTTTACGATGAACCGTATGCTCAAAGATTATATCGACCGATTCTATGCCAAGGAAGCCAAGCGCTCGAAACTCCTTATGGCCGACAATTACAAGAAAGCCAAGGAAATTGCCGCATGGAAACAAATGGTTGTCGACAAATGGGATCAGATTGAGATAAAGGAAATAAATCTTCCCGAAGAACTCTTATACAAGTCGTGTGCCGGAGAAACCTATGACATCTCGGTCACCATCGACCGTAAAGGATTGCCCGACTGTCTGGGCGTAGAGCTTGTTGTTTCGCAAGTTATCGACGGACAGCAACAGCCCTATGTCGTAACAGAGATGAACGAGGTGAAGACCGAGGGTGATTTGGTAACCTATGCATTGAGCTATGAGGTCAATGTGGCCGGAATCTTCAAATATGCATTCCGCCTCTTCCCTAAAAATCCCGATCTGCCCCACCGTCAGGACTTTGCCTATGTACGTTGGTTCTAATAGTATTAGGGCGTAAAATAGAAATTGTAGTGTGGGGGTACCGATGTGCCCCCATACTTTTTATGAGATTTGTTATGCAAAAGACTTTTTTATTGGGAATATTCGTCTTGTTGTTGAGTAACTACGTTCAAGTAGCTTATCCGCAATCTTCGGCCGGACGTATTGTCGAAGACTCGATATATAGCGAGGCATTAAATGCCTGGCGCAGATATTCGGTTTATCTACCGCCGAATTATGACCCGACAGGCCGGGAATATCCGATACTCTATTTGTTGCATGGGTTGAGCGATACCCACACGATGTGGCCCAAGCGAGCCCATTTGGCCGATGTCATGAATTTATTGATAGCCGAGGGTTCCGTTTGTGACATGGTTGTCGTTTCACCAGAAGCCGGTGGTGATGTGCGCACGGTGTGGAATGGCTATTTCGACATGCCCGGTTGGCCTTATGAGACCTTCTTTTTTACAGAATTTTTGCCGACTGTTGAACATCGTTACCATATAGTCGGTACCAAGGCCTGCCGTGCCATAGCCGGTCTTTCAATGGGTGGCGGAGGAGCTGTCTCTTATGGACAGCGTCATAGCGATAAGTTTTGTACCGTCTATGCCATGAGTGCGTTGATGACCATACCACAGAGGGGAATGATAGAACCTCAAAGCCCTGACGACAAGATGGCTATACTCACCCGTTCGGTTATCGACCATGACTGCATAAGGTATGTGCGGGAGGCCGATGAAACTCGCCTCGACTCATTGCGCACGGTTTCGTGGTTTGTCGATTGTGGAGATGATGATTTCTTACTTGACCGTAATATCGAATTTTATCAGGCCATGCGCAATGCCGCAGTACCCTGCCAATTCAGGGTGCGTGATGGCGGACACGTGTGGGAATATTGGCATTCGGCACTCTATATCTGCTTGCCTTATGTGTCAAGAATATTTATCTCCGGTTCTTCCGCTGGTACGAAAGAATAGTGAGAAGCTTTATTTATAAGCTTGTAGAGCCTCAGTCAGGATTTTTACTCCTTCGCTGGCGCCTTTCTGTATGACTTGTGTAACGCGCCCGTTTACATCGTTTACCGGGTTGGGGTCGATGAGAAATACCGGTACGCCGTTGGGAACATAACGTAATAACCCCGCTGCCGGGTAGACATTCAGAGACGTTCCTATGACGACAAAAATATCGGCACGTTCCACCTCTTCGATAGCCGGTTCGATAAGTGGTACGGCCTCGCCAAACCATACGATGTGAGGGCGCAATTGCGATCCTTTTTCGCATAAGTCTCCTAATTGGGTGTCGAGATGTTCCGGAGATACATCATAGATGAGATTTTCATCGCAAGAAGAACGTACCTTCATCAGTTCGCCGTGCAGATGTATGATGTGAGAACTTCCTGCCTGTTCGTGCAGATTGTCGACATTCTGGGTGATGATGCATACATCAAAGTCTCGTTCAAGAGCAGCCAGCCCTTTGTGTCCCTCGTTGGGTTTTACTGTAAGAAGTTCACGACGTCGAGCATTATAGAAATCAAGAACTTGCTGTGGATTTCGAGCCCAGCCTTCGGGGGTAGCCACATCTTCAATGCGGTACCCCGACCACAATCCGTTGCTGCCGCGAAACACGGCAAGACCGCTTTCAGCGCTCATTCCGGCGCCGGTAAGTACGACCAGTCGTTTCTTTGTTGCCATAAGTCTTTCCCGATTAAGAGTTAAGACGGTAATTGTACCGTCGTTTATGGCAAAATTAATGATTTTTTTGCATCAAAAAATAGAATCTATGTAATAAAAGTCTTATCTTCGCCAGAGTTTCTTCCCTGTGAAGAAACTTTTTTATGTCGTTTTGTAACAAAAAAGAAAAAATTTATGGATAAGTTGAGTTATGCCTTGGGAATGAGTATGGGTAATAACTTTAAAGCTTCGGGTATAGAAACCCTGACAGTAGAAGATTTTGCCCGCGGCGTGCAAGCTGTTTATGAAGGCGCAAAGCCAGAGATGACTTACGATGAGGCGAAGCAGGTGATAAATGACTATTTTACCCGTTTGCAACAAGAACTTGATGAGAAAAACCGGGCAGCCGGAGAGGCCTTCTTGGCCGAGAACAAAAAACGCCCCGGTGTGGTTGTTTTGCCCAGTGGATTGCAATATGAGATATTGAAGGAGGGTACTGGACGTCGGCCCAAAGCCACCGACAAAGTGCAGTGTCATTACCATGGAACACTCATCGACGGTACTGTATTTGACAGTTCGGTACAACGCGGTACTCCCGCAGTATTCGGTGTCAACCAGGTCATTGCGGGTTGGGTAGAGGCATTGCAACTCATGTCCGAAGGCTCGAAGTGGAGACTCTTTATCCCCTCGGATTTGGCTTATGGAAAACATGGGGCAGGTGACAAGATTGGCCCAAATGCCACACTTATATTTGATGTAGAACTTATAAAAATACTTTAATACAAAAAACAATGAAAAAAACAGCTATTTGTTTGATGGCCGCTCTTGGAATAGCGGCTGTATCTTTTACATCGTGCAACAATGTAAAGCCTGTAAAAGACTTGACCAACGCTTCCGATTCGTTGATTTATGCTGTCGGCGTGCTTACCGGAAACGATGTGACCAATGGAATTAAAAACCTGGGACAACCCGTCGATATGGATCAGTTTATAAAAGGTGCTCGCAAAGCATTGTACAGTGACTCGGCCCAATTCTCTTATGAAGTAGGCTTCTCGTTTGCCTCGGGACTCAAACAACAGTTGAAGCAGATGTCGGAACAACTGGGAATCACCGTTAATAAAGATGTGTATATGGCAGCATTCTGTGCTGCGTTGAATAATGACTCGACCATGTTGATGTCGCCCATGACTGCGCAGATGTCATACCGTACACTGGCCATGGCTGCTGAGACCCGTAAACTCGAATCTTCGCCAGAGGCTATTAAGAATAAAGCTGACGGTGAAGCCTTCTTGGCCGAGAAAGCAAAAGAAGAAGGTGTTGTAGCCACAGAAAGCGGACTCCTTTACAAGGTGGTGAAAGCAGGAAAAGGTGCAACTCCCAAACAGGGAAGCAAGGTAAAAGTCAATTACAAAGGTACCCTTATCGATGGTACGAAATTTGATGCCAGCGACAACGTTTTCATGGTCGTAGGACAAATGGTTCCCGGCTTCAACGAAGCTCTTATGCTGATGTCGCCCGGTGCCAAATACACGATTTACATACCCTCGGAGTTGGGATATGGTGTTCGTGGTCGCGGTAGCGTTCCTTCCAATGCCGTTATGGTATTTGATGTTGAACTGTTGAGTATCGAGAAATAAAATCAATATTGTCAAGAAAAGTCCCGGGCTTAGGGTCCCGGGATTTTTTTGGTTCCTTTTCGAAAAGACAATTCGATGGAAAAGATGTAATTTTTTCTAGAAAAGAAGATAATTGTAGAAAAAATAGTTACATTTGCTGTCATAATGACAACTTCAAAAACCAAACTCAATATATATGGAAAAAATAGATAATCTCGATAAGCAGATTCTGGAAATCATCATGCACAATGCCCGCATACCGTCGAAAGATGTAGCTGCCAAATGCGGTGTGTCCAGAGCGGCCATACATCAGCGCATACAGCGCATGATAGATATGAAAGTCATTATAGGTTCGGGATATCATGTCAATCCCAAGACCTTAGGATATCGAACCTGTACCTATATTGGTGTGCGACTTGAAAAAGGTTCGATGTATAAAGATGTGGTTCCTGAACTAGAAAAAATTCCCGAAGTGGTAGAATGTCACTTTACGACAGGTCCGTATACCATGTTGTGTAAATTGTATGCTCGCGATAATGAGCACCTCATGCACTTGATCAACGACAACGTACAACAGATTCCGGGTGTCGTATCGACCGAAACCTTGATTTCGCTTGATCAAAGTCTCAATCGGGAAATACCTATCAATAAAGACGACGAGTAGCCATTTGTAACATTATATACGATAAGCGCCGCCACAAACCTTGTGGCGGCGCTTATCGTATAATATTCATTCTATTCAGATGAGAAGGCCACGAGCAATTTCTTTGTCAATAGACAATTGGTATCTGAGAGCCTCAATATCATCCATGCGTCGTTCGGGGCGGAGATAGGCGACAAACTCAATGCGGATAGTTTGACCATAAATGGATTTGTTAAAATCAAAAATATGGACCTCGATACTTCTTTCGTGATCGGTCTCATCGACCGTGGGACGTGTTCCGATATTCAGCATACCGCAGCGTTCGATGTTGTCTTCAAGATATACACGTACTGCATAGACCCCATTTGCCGGAATAATCTTCTGCGGGCAAAGACTGACGATATTGGCCGTCGGATATCCGATACGACGCCCTATTTGATGTCCGGCTACAACACGCCCTTCGAGTTGATAATCATAGGAAAGTAGGAATGAAGCTTCTTTCACATTCCCCTCGCTGAGTAGTTTCCTGATAATCGAAGAACTGACTTTGTGTCCATCGGGCTTACAAACCGTGGCCCGAGAGATTTTTATACCCAATTCTTCTCCGAAACGACAATAATCGTCGTAGCTTTCATTGACATTGTGGCCGAACCGGTGGTCATAACCCACCACCAAGTGCTGTATATGGTAATTGTCTCGCAGAAATGCCATGAAGTCGTGAGCCGACATTTGGGCCATATCGAGGTTAAAATCCAACAGCACACAATAATCTACCTTGGTTGCAGCCAAACGCTCGAGGCGTTCTTCTGTCGATGTAATCAATGGCATAGGTTTTCCCGATAATACAGTTTTAGGGTGACATTTAAATGTGACGATACCCGACGCCAATTGACTCTCAGCAGCTATTCGGCGCACCTCTGCAATCAATGATTTATGGCCCGAGTGCACTCCGTCAAAAAAACCGATAGTGGCCACCATGGCCTTGATCTGTGTGTGTTGAGGATAATCAATAATTTGCATCTTACGTTATAAAACAAAACAAAAGTACACATTTCTTTATCATCTAAAAGACGTTTGACGTTATATTAACGTTTATTTTCCCCTGCAACGTATCAACGAAGCAATAACAGCTCTATTTATGGGTAAGTAAACTTGCCAAGAACAGATGTACTACAAGGCCGGCCGTGATTTTATCATGTAAAAAACCAATAAAAATTTGGCTGTTTAAAGAAAATGTCGTAATATTGCATCGCTTTTCCGGAGAGCCTTTTCAAAGGCAATATACAATAGATGGAAAAACGGTCCTATAGCTCAGTTGGTTAGAGCATCTGACTCATAATCAGGGGGTCCTTGGTTCAAGCCCAAGTGGGACCACGTGAAGGGAGACGTTGAAAGTCTCCTTTTTTTGTTGTGTATCAGTGGGTTAGGTGGTTTATTTTGTCATGCCTGTTGCTGACTAGATTGCGTATATTGGGTCGGGTGTATATAGGAGGGCTGCTTTTAGTGGTAGCCTAGTTGTTTTATGTTTACGTGTGAGTGCAATATAAAAGACGGATTTGTCTCCACAACCTTGCAGGAATATCGAGGTGATGAAGTCTCGGGAAGAATCCTCAATATTGTTATTGAGGATAGTGGATGCATGTGGTGGATTATTTCATGATTTTTAGTTCGTTCAGGGCTTTGTGGTATTGTCGGGCATTGTAGTTGTGCTCGGCCAGTGTGGCGGCAAAGTTATGTCGGCCCGAGAGGTCGTCTTTGGCACACATGTAGATGTAGTTGTTTTTGTCGTAGTTGAGAACTGCTTCTATGGCCCGTTTGGAGGCGATGCGTATCGGCCCGGGAGGGAGCCCGTAATGTTTGTAGGTGTTGTAGGGAGAGTCGATGCGGAGGTGCTTTCTCAGAATGCGTTTGAGCCCGAAATCGCCCACTGCAAATTTTATGGTGGGGTCGGCTTGCAACGGAATTCTCTTTCTCAGGCGGTTGATGTAGAGACCGGCAATGATGGGCATTTCGTCGGCGATGTTGGTCTCTTCTTCGACGATGGAGGCCAAGGTGGCAACTTCGATGGGGCTGAGTCCGGCTTGGCGGGCTTTTTCACGGCGTTCATCGTTCCAGTAAATGTTATATTCCTTTTCCATGCGGTCGAGCAGGCTCTTGGCCGATATGTTCCAATACACGTCGTAGGTGTCGGGCAGCAGCATGGCCGGGATATTGTCGGGCGTAAATCCTTTTTCCCGGCAGAATTCTTCGTCGTTCAAGAGAGCAAGAACTTCATCCTGGGAGAGCATGAGTTGTTTATCCATGGAGCGGGCGAAATCTTTCTTGGTGCGCAGGTTGTGAAAGGTGATGCGTACGGGCGAAATGTTGCCCGATGTCAGCAGGTCGTATACCTCGACAACGTTCATCTTTGCGGTGATGCGATAGGCCCCTGTATAGATGTAGGGAGGGAAGCCTTTGGTGCGGGTGAGGCGCATCAGGCGGGTGAGGCTTTTCTCCGGGACCTGGCCGCTCATCTGTGCCATGATGGAATCTAATGTGAATTCCTGACCTACATATACGGTGAAATCTTTTTCGGTAAAGGAGTCGAAGCGATATCGTTTGATGATGATACAGCCTCCGATAATGCCAATGTTGATGAGTACCAGCAGCACTATGGCGAGATAAAGACGTAAAGTTCCTTTTTTTGAACGGTTTATTCTCATGCGGTTGTTGTTGGATAAGGTTGCTATGGACAAAGATAGTCATTTTACATCAAAAACAGTTGCTTGATGAGTGTTGTTGCTGTTTTTTATTCATGATTGATGGCAAATACTGTTTCTTTGTGCGAAAGGAAAAGACCGTGTCGGGGAGGGCAGACTGGGGCTGCCTCTCTCTGCGGATTTTGTGGTAATGGTGCGAAACGATTATTCGATGTTGAAAATTGTATGAAATACGAATTTTGTGCGTAAAATATTTGCAGAAAACAAAATTTGATGTACATTTGCACACCGATTACGAGAGGGTATTCGTAGTCGTTCAGCCCCATTTGGAAGGATGGGTGAGTGGCTGAAACCACCAGTTTGCTAAACTGACGTACCCGAATGGGTACCGGGGGTTCGAATCCCCCTCCTTCCGCTTCTTTTTTTAGGGCCTTTCCCCATCGGGAGAGGCCTTTTTCTTTTGGGGCGGAGGGGCTCTCGTGAGGTTTTGCTCCTATCGTTTTTGTTCGGAGAGGGGCGCTGTTTTCTTTTCAGGTGTTGTATCGTTCAGTTATATCTTTGTCGAAAAAATTTTTTTCTCTCTCTGGAATTTCCCGATGATGACAGTGTCCCGAGGGGCTGGTGGGTTCACTGCGACTGTTGGGGTACGTCCGGTGGTAGGTAGGAGTGCCTCTTGCGAAAAGAAAATTCTGGATAGTTCTTTTGGGAGAGTAAGCAGAAAGGGCTGTGCCGACAGGATTCGGCACAGCCCTTTGGTATAGATGGCGGTTGGTGTCGGCGATTTTATGAAAGGCTGTCGGCTTTTTTCTTACTGTATGCCACAAACAGGTTCAGTAGCAGCAGGAGGGCAAACAGGCCGAATCCGCACCAGGCAATGGTCTCGGTAATGGCGATGGAGGCAGGCTTGAACGACATCACGACCTGATGTTTACCGGCCGGGACATAGATGGCTCTCAATACATAGTCGGCGCGGGCTATCGGGGTTTCGATACCGTCAACGGTGGCTTTCCATCCATGAGGGTAATAGATTTCGGAGAAGACCACTATGCCGCCTTTCTGTGAAGTGACGGTGTAGCAAAGCTCTTCGGGGTGGTATGATGTGAGCCGCACTTGGGCGGTGGTGTCGGCCGAGATTGCCTTTCCGTCGAAGAGCGCTGCAAAGCGTCGGTTGACGACAGCTGTTTGGGCCGGGTCGAAATGGTCGAGTGCCGACATCTCTTCGTTAGCATTCTGTACCCACTGTATTTCATTGACGAACCAGCCGTTGCCCAGAGCATCGGGGTTGAGAACTGCTTGCGGTTGCCGGTTTTCACCGGGAACGATGTAGTATTTGGCGTTCAGCATATTCAGAACCTGTTCGTTACCCTGGCTTATTTGGTGCTCGATGAGTTCCTGGTAGCGGCCCAGCTTGGCAGCATGGTATCCGCCTATGGCTTTGTGGTAGAACGAGGTGGCTCCATCGTTGAACGTATTGGTCGTGAGATTGTATACCCGGTAGTGGGGATCCTTGTCTTGGAGAATCATTTTGTCAGCCGGGCTTTTGGGGAAGAAGGCCGAGAGGTCCTGACTATTACGTTTCGGAATGAACTGTTCGCTGTTGAGGTAGCGTTTGTCGACGCTCCACATATCGCCAAGGCAAAGTATTATCAGCCCGATGACAAAGAGTTGCGAGTTCAGTTTCTTGCGGGCAAAGAGGAAAGTCAGAAGACCGCCGATGGCAATGATGATGACCGACCGCCATGCATCGGAGCGGAACAGACTCATGCGCACGTTTTCCAAGGCGGCGACAATATCGGCAATTTGGTGGTTCTGGGCTGCCTGCGGTAAGAAATATTGGCTCTCCTGTTCGCTCAGGAAATTGAAGAAGAGGCCAGGAGCCAAAGCGAAGAGTAGGGATATGCCGCCAGTGAGCCCGAATGCGATATAGAGACCTTTTCTTTTTTCTTTCAATACAGATGGATTCTTGACCATCTCGATTACGGCCAGAGCTGCCATCAAGGGAATAATCAATTCGGCAACAACGAGAATTGAAGATACCGAGCGGAACTTGGAATACATTGGGAAGTAGTCGGCAAACAGACGGGTAAACCACATCATGTTATGTCCCCACGAGAGGAATACGGTAATGAGTGTGACACCCAGCAGATACCATTTGAGTCTGCCCCGCAACAGGAAGAAGGATAGAATGAACAGGGTCATGAAGAAGGCACCCACATAGACAGGTCCCGAGGTGAACGGCTGGTCACCCCAGTAACGGTTTTGTTGAGAGATGATTTGCCGGTACTGGGCCGGTGCGCTTTGGGCATCGTCGCGACCTATGGCGCCCGTTGCTCCACCCTTGACATCGGGAATAAGCAGGCTCCATGTTTCTCCTATGCCATAGCTCCATTGGGTCATATAGTCGAGGTCGAGGCCGTTGGCGGTCTGGTTGTCGGCGTTGTTGTCGACCAGTTCCGATTTTCCCCGCATGCTCTCTTTGCTGTATTCCCAGGTATGATAGAGGTTCGACAGGTTTACCGAGACAGCCAGCAGCAGGGCGGCGATGCATACGCCGGTCGATTTAAGAAAGTCGGTCACCTTGTGCATACGGATGCTCTCAATCAATCCCCACAATGCGTATGCCCCCATGATGAAGCAGGAGTAGTAGGTCATCTGTATGTGGTTTGACTTGATTTGGAACATGAGAAAAAGAGCCATGACAAATCCGCCCCATAGGTATTTCTTGCGGTAGACCAGCACCATGCCGGCGATGGTGGGAGGTATGTAGGCGAGGGCCAGTACTTTCCATATGTGGCCTGCCATGATGATGATGAAGAAATAAGATGAAAAAGCATATCCGATGGCTCCCAGTATGGCAATATCGCTACGGGCGCCGAGAACACACAGGAGAATATAGAATCCCAGCATCAGAATGAAAACATACGACACGGGTGATGGCAGGAAGAGCGAATATATGCGGCTCAGCGTGTTGATGAACGAGCTGCTCTCATACGAAGGGGCTATCTGGTAGGTGGGCATGCCCGAAAACATGGAGTTGGTCCATCGTATGGTTTTTCCTGTTTGAGCACCATATTCGGTGATTTCCTGGCTGGTACCCTGACGGCTATCGTGCCCGAGAATGGTTTTATTTTCAAAAATCTCGGGAGAAAAATAGGATACCGCTACGACAATGAATACGATGATGGCGCAAAGGTGTGGCAATGCAGGTTTTACAAGTGTTTGGTACATGATTATCGGTTTTGTGCAAAAACACGAGTCGGCCGAAAACGGCTGTTTGGGCCGTAACTCTTTTGTTTTTGCCGATTTTCGGCAAAGATAATATAAATACGAAGAAATTGGGTGGCGAAAACTTTTTTAATTGAAATCTATGGCAAGAGTATCTCGGGTTTGAGGGTTGCCCTCGTCAAGTCTGAAACGCCTTGCCCGGCGACTGGGAAGCGGGGCAGGGAGGCGCTGCGGAGCTGTTTTTGAACCTTTGGCTATCGGGTAATTATTGGATTTCTTCTTTGAGGCGGTTTGCGCGGTCTCTTTTGTTTTTCTTCCAAAGCTGCCACGAGTTGATACTGTTCTGCCACACTACATACGATGCCGGGCCTATCGAGGCGAGGGGATGTACATAGGTGAGCGCCATCCAGATGGCCAGCACGGTATTCTTTTGACCGAGAGCCTGTCCGCCGGCAATGCGGTCGTTGTATCGTTGCCCAATGATTTTCCCTATGATGAATTGTCCTACGCAAACAACCAGAGAGAAGATGGCAATGAGAATCTCTTCTTTGACATTTTCGCTACCCTGTTCAATAATGAATGCGGCGGTGCGGCCCATGACAAAGGTGAGTGATACAGCCCATAAATAGAAGGAGAGGCTTTGGCTTTTGCTCAGAACGTAATGTACCTGAGGGAGCAGGTAGCGTAGCAATATAGCTGTAACGAAAGGAAAGATAAGCAGTGGAATCATTTGTCGGCAGATGGTGAAGAAAGATTGCCCGAAGGGTATCTCTGTGTGAATGCCGATGAATGAAAAAATAATGGGAGAGAGTAATGCGACTGCCATATTGCTCAGCAGGCTGTATGTGGCCAGTGTCGTGAGGCTGCCTCCAAGCATGAAGGTAATGACGGCTGCTGCCGTTGCCGTAGGAGCGAGGATACATACCAGGGTGCCTTCGGCCACCAGAGGGTCGATGAGTCTGAGCAGTGTATACACGATAAGACTGCCGAAAATCTGTATGACGAGAAGCCAGCCGTGCAGTTTGCTTATGCGCAGGTCTCGCAGGGATATGCGGCAATAAGGAACAAGCAGCATGGCAAAAATGAGTACTTGTGTGATATATGGCATCATATCGTTGAGGATAGTGATGGGCCGGTATAGAATAGCGCCGAGTATCATGGCAATCGGCAGCATGTACATTTTCAATCTTTGCAACATGGTGAGTCTCTGTGTGGTGACGTTTCAGGAAGTGTATGAAAATAAAAAAGAGTCAAGGGATATCGATATACTTGTGGGTTTGCAGGCTGAGCGACCATTCGGGGTGGTCGAGAATGTATTTCACCACCTCGGCCGTGTTGCGGCAGGAGCAGGGTTGCAGGTAGCGATGTGCCGCATCGAAGTCGAGCCACGGAGTTACCTCCTGGCCGGTGTAGACGATTTTCAGTTCGTCGGCACGATTGAGTGCGATGGTTGGAGTTTTGGGGCTCACCGTCACCCAGTCGATGCCGTCGGGCAGGGAGCGGGTACCGTTGGTTTCGATGTGTATGATGTAGCCGTGATTGTGCAACAGGTCGATAAATGCCCGATCGATTTGCAGTGACGGTTCGCCTCCCGTGAGGCACACACGCCGCGCAGGATAGGCCGCGATGGCGGCAACGATGGCCTCGTCGCTCATTTCGGTATAGGAGTGGTGGTGTGTGTCGCAGAAATCACATTGCAGGTTACAACCCGAAAATCGGATAAAGATAATAGGTGTACCTGTCCAGAAACCCTCCCCTTGCAGCGAGTAAAAAATTTCGTTAATCCGCTTCATAGCATGCCGTGTTGTTTTCCGACTCCTGTACCTCCACCTTATAGCAGTGGGGTATTTCATTGCATATCCAGTGCGCTATGTTCTCGGCTGTGGGATTGAACGGAAGTATTTCGTTGAGGTTTTTGTGGTCGAGTCTTTCCTTGATGAGATTTTTTATTACAGAGAAGTCTATGACCATTCCGTCGGAGTTCAGTTCCTGAGCCCGGCAGTAGACGGTGATAATCCAGTTGTGACCGTGCAGATTCTCACATTTGCTTTCATAAGAAAGCCTTAGCTGGTGAGCGGCGCTTATTTCGAGTCGTTTCTTAACGTAATACATGACATGAAATTTGTGTGCAAAGATAGCGAAAGGCGAGCGCAGAGGCAAGGAGAAAACAAAGTTTTCACCGTTGACTATGCCGAGCCGCCTCTTGTCTTCTGAAAAGATAGCGAAAGGTGAGAGGCGAGGCATGAAGAAAAAATTTTAGCTGTAGGCTATGTAGAACAGTTTCTTGTCTAGCTGTAAGGAGTGTGAAAGGGTAGACGGTAGACATTTTGACGTTGCCGTATTTTAAGGTATGTAGAGTTGTGGAGATTCAGAAATTTGTTTCTCTCTTACGATGAAGGATTGTCTGCTGTAACTGTGAGTTGATTATTTCAAAATGTTTATGTAGTATTGTTTTAAGTTTCAAATTGCTTTTTCTTGTATCTTTGTTCTGGTGTCATTAATATCTATATAATAAATATGAATAAGGCAAAAGGTGGTGTTTTTATGGATAATTTGTCCATTTGTATATCTCGTAAAAATTCATTTTTGAATACTTATTTTGTTGTAAAAGTTTTATAAGTATAAATTCGAAATAAAAAATCGAATAATTAAATCAATATGTAATATTTTACTGTTATTTAGTTTATAAATAGTATATATAAAAAATATACTCAAATTATTGCTGTGTATTGAATATTGTTTTGTCAAAATGACTACATTTGCAGAAAAATAATAGCAAAAAGATATTTAAATAAATCAGCCGAAGGCTAAAAGAAAGAACCTATGAGATTTACAAAGATGCACGGAGCTGGAAACGATTATGTATATATCGATTGTATGAAGGGAGCCCCTGCGCACCCCGAGCAATTGGCGATAAGCATGAGCGACCGTCATTTCGGTATCGGTTCCGACGGGTTGGTTCTGATTCTGCCTTCGCAGGTGGCCGATTTCCGTATGCGTATGTTCAATGCCGACGGTTCCGAAGCACAAATGTGTGGAAATGCATCGCGCTGCGTGGGTAAGTATGTATACGACAACGGACTTACCGACAAGACGGAAATCACCCTTGAAACCAAAGCCGGCATCAAGCCGATGCGGTTGACGGTGGTCGACGGCAAAGTTTCATCGGTACGTGTCGATATGGGAGAGCCGGTGCTGGAACCCATTCGCATACCGGTCGCTCTTTCGGGTGAACGTGCAGTGGCGGTACCATTGGAACTTCCCGGCGCAGCTTTTACGATGACTTGCGTATCGATGGGTAATCCCCATGCCGTTGTCTTTGTGCCGAGACTCGACGAGGTCGATGTACACAAATGGGGGCCGATAGCCGAGCGTCACCCGCTTTTCCCCGAGCGCTGCAACATAGAGTTTGCCGAGGTGCTTTCTCCCGAAGAAATTACCATGCGCGTGTGGGAACGTGGAGCCGGCGAGACATTGGCCTGCGGCACCGGTGCATGTGCTACGTTGGTAGCTGCCGTGTTGAACGGGTTGACCGGTCGAAGCGCCCGTCTCCGCTTATTGGGAGGAAACCTCGATATTACATGGAGCGAAGACGATAATCATGTCTACATGAGTGGCGGTGCTGTAACGGTTTTTACCGGAGAATGGCTGTTGTAAGTATCTTTTTGTATCGAGTGCAACAGAAAAAGCAAAAGATTATGGCATTAGTAAACGAACAATTTCTGAAACTTCCCGAAAGTTACCTCTTTACCGAGATAGCCCGCAAGGTCAATGCTTTCAAACTGGTACACCCCGATGCACGCATCATACGATTGGGTATCGGCGATGTAACCCGGCCACTGCCGCCGACTGTTATTGAGGCTTTGCACAAGGCGGTCGACGAAATGGCTCATGTCGAGACCTTCCGTGGATACGGCCCCGAACAAGGCTACCGTTTCCTTATCGATGCCATTATCAAGCACGACTACGAAGCCCGCGGTGTGCGTCTCAGCCCTTCCGAGGTTTTTATCAGCGACGGAGCCAAGAGCGATACCGGAAACATCGGTGATATTCTGAGCAAAGACAATCGGGTAGCCATTACCGACCCCGTCTATCCGGTCTATGTCGATACCAATGTCATGGGTTGCCGGGCGGGAGATCTGATGCCCGACGGTCGTTGGAGTGATATTGCCTACATACCCTGCTGCGCCGAGAACGGATTCATTCCGGAACTGCCTACCGAGAAGCCCGATATCATCTATCTCTGTTATCCCAATAACCCTACGGGTACGGCGCTGACCAAGAGTGAGTTGAAAAAATGGGTCGACTATGCGCTGAAAAACGAGGTACTCATACTCTTTGATGCCGCCTACGAGGCCTTTATCACCGAGAAAGACGTGCCCCACAGCATTTACGAGATAAGAGGGGCCAAACAGGTGGCCATCGAGTTCCGCAGTTTCTCCAAGACGGCCGGATTCACTGGGTTGAGATGTGGCTATACGGTCATACCCAAGGAGTTGAATGCCTATCGTTTCAATGGCGAACGGGTCGATCTCAACCGCCTTTGGAACCGTCGGCAGAGTACAAAGTTCAACGGTACCGCCTATATCGTGCAAAAAGCGGCCGAGGCAATCTATACCCCGCAGGGACAGAAGGAAATACGTGAGAATATCGCCTATTATATGGACAATGCCCGCATTATTCGCGAAGGGCTCTCCTCGCTCGGTCTCGATGTCTATGGTGGTGTGAATGCCCCTTACATCTGGCTGAAAACGCCCGACGGCATCGATTCCTGGAAATTCTTCGACAGGCTTCTCTTCGAATGTCATGTGGTAGGTACCCCCGGTGTAGGTTTCGGCCCTGGTGGAGAAGGTTACTTGCGGCTGACGGCCTTCGGCGACAAAGAAGAGGTAAAAGAGGCTGTCGAGCGCATCAGAAAATGGAAGATATAATCTCGTACAGAAAGCAGTAAAAAAGATAAACCCGATTTCATTGTTATAATAAACCTTAAAAAAGATTGTTATGGGAAAAACAGATGTTTATTTATACGCGTCGAGAAGACAGAACCCCCTCGCGCGGGGGATAAGTTGAAGCAAACAGGCAGAAGAGAATTTTAGAAAGGCTTTCTGCCGAGACAGGTTTTCAGAGAAAAAATAGGATTACAAGAAACGCAAAAAAGATTTGTTATGAAAGCAAAAGTATTATCGACCGTAACTGCTTTTATCATCGTGTCGGCCACCATGAGTACCAGAGCCGAAGAGTTGTCTGTCAATGAAGATAAAGGCATATCCATATCGTTGGGAGCCGACGTCGTAAGTTCGTATGTCTGGCGTGGTTCACTTCTCGACGGAGCGTCGGTACAACCTGCTATTTCGCTCGACGTAGCCGGACTTTCCGTAGGTATGTGGGGAAGCACCTCGCTCACTTCGTTTGCCAATTGGAGCAACTCCTACAAAGAACTGGATCTCTATGTCAGCTATGCTATCAAAGGATTCTCGGTTACAGTTACCGATTATTTCTGTGCTTCGGAAGACGATATGTATTTTCGTGGCTGGGGCGATGTTCATATTTTGGAGGGAACGGTAGGTTATGATTTCTCCGAATGTTGCAATTTCCCTCTTTCCGTAGCTTGGAATACCAACTTCGTCAATGACGACGACTATTCCACCTATATACATTTAGGATATGACTTTGCCATCAAAGGTGTCGATATGAGCGCCGGTCTCGGTGTCACACCGTGGGAGGGGGCTTATGCTTCGGACTTCAATGTAACCGATATTTCGTTGCGTGCAACCAAAACCTTCTCTTTGAAAAACTTTGAGCCTGCCATTTGGGTTGAAGGTATCTTCGCTCCGGCAGCCAACGATGCTTTTCTTGTTGTAGGATTTTCATTTTAATGAGAGAAAACAAACCTTTAAAAAGTCAGAACAATGAAAAAAATTGAAGCAATCATACGCAAGACCAAATTTGAAGATGTAAAAGATGCCTTGCTTGCTGCCGATATCGAATGGTTTTCTTATTACGATGTGCGTGGAGTGGGTAAATCACGTCAGGCACGCATCTACCGTGGTGTGATGTACGATACCAGTTCTATCGAGCGTACCATGATTTCGATAGTGGTTCGTGACAAGAATGTTGAGAAAACCGTACAGGCCATCATGAAAGCCGCACACACCGGTGAGATAGGCGACGGCCGCATATTTGTCATGCCCATCGACGATGCCATACGCATTCGCACGGCCGAGCGCGGCGACATAGCGCTCTATAATGCCGAGCAGGAAGAGTAGGGGGCTCCCGCCTCTTCACCATTGGATTGTCGTGACATGAGGTTCACGATGAGACAGAGAAACCATATTCAAAATTTTCAAAAAGCATATCTTATGGATAAATATATAAAAAGCCTGATGCGATTGTTTATGATCGTGGCAATACTGGGCATCTCGGGAATATTTTCCGATGTAGTCGCCCAAGAACCGATGGCCGAAGTTGCGGCCGAAACCCTTGTCGACACACCCACGCTCGATAGTGGAAATACGGCCTGGATAATGGTGGCAACCATTCTTGTGTTGTTGATGAGCATTCCCGGCATTGCTCTTTTTTACGGCGGTCTTGTACGCCAGAAAAACGTGTTGAGCGTGATCATGCAGACCCTTTTTATTGTCGGTGTCGTTTCGATTTTGTGGGTGGCTTTCGGGTATAGCTGGGCCTTCGGAACCGGTTTTATGGAGTCGGGCAACCCGTTGAAAGCCGTGATTGGAGGTTTCGACAAAGTCTTCCTGCGAGGCATAACCTTGGATACCCTCACCGTAGGGAACATTCCCGAATTGACCTTTGTCATGTTCCAATGTATGTTTGCCATCATCACACCCGCCCTTATCTTGGGCGCATTTGCCGAGCGCATCAAGTTCTCGGGCTATACCCTCTTCATCATCTTGTGGGTGATTATAGCCTATTTTCCCATGGCTCACTGGGTGTGGGGCGGTGGTTTCCTGCAACAAATGGGAGCCATTGATTTCGCCGGAGGAACGGTGGTACACATCAACGCCGGTATCTCGGCACTGGTCATGGCCATCATGCTGGGTAAACGCGAAGATTATCGCATCGGTCACCCTATCACGCCCCACAATATTACGTTTGTTTTTATGGGAACGTCGTTCCTGTGGCTGGGGTGGTTCGGATTCAATGCCGGTAGTGGTCTTGCCGCAGACGGATTGGCCGCCAACGCCTTCCTGGTAACCCATGTAGCCACGGCTGTTGCCGCCGTCACCTGGTTGGTTATCGATTGGCTTTGCAACAAGAAACCCACCACGGTCGGTGCGTGCACCGGTGCTGTGGCCGGATTGGTGGCCATTACACCGGCTGCCGGCACGGTCGATTTGCTGGGTGCCTTCTTTATCGGTCTCATTACACCCATTGTCTGCTTCTTTATGGTAGCCGTGGTAAAACCGAAATTCAAATACGATGACGCTCTCGATGCTTTTGGCGTACATGGTGTCGGAGGTATTGTAGGGTCGATTCTTACCGGTGTTTTTGCGACACGTTATGTTACCGGTGAAGACGGAGTACAAGGTGCATTATATGGAGACTGGCATCAGTTGTGGGTACAAGTTTTTGCCACAGTGGTGTCGATGGTGTTCAGTGCCGTGGTAACCTTCATCTTGTATAAGATAGTCGACAAGACGGTTGGTATCCGAGCCGACAGACGGGTCGAAGACGAGGGTCTCGACATTTACGAACACGGAGAGTCGGCCTACAACTAATCTCATATATCTCGTCGGCAGGAGGGAGGCTCCTGCGGGAAATCTCGCTCCTGCCATCGTATTACAAAAACAAACTTATCTCTAAACAATATAGTAAAAATGAGTACATTAAGATTTCAAGTCCTTGATGAAGCTTTTAAACGAAAAGCTGTTGTTCTTGATGCGGAAGACAAACGCCCGTCGGAATTTTTCGGTGAACATGTGTTTGGCCGTGCAGCCATGGCCAAATACCTCTCCAAGAGAACCTACAATGCCATCATCGATGCCATCGACAACGGAACGCCTCTGAGCCGTGAGTATGCCGACGGTGTGGCCACCGGCATGAAACAGTGGGCCATGGAGCAGGGGGCAACCCACTATACCCACTGGTTCCAACCTCTTACCGGCGGTACGGCCGAGAAGCACGATGCCTTTATCGAATTTGACAAAGGGGCCGTCATCGAAGAGTTTTCCGGGAAAATTCTGATTCAGCAGGAACCCGATGCATCGAGTTTCCCCAGCGGAGGTATCCGCAACACGTTCGAGGCCCGTGGTTATTCGGCATGGGATCCCTCGTCTCCCGCTTTTGTCGTGGGTGACACTTTGTGCATTCCCACCGTATTTATCTCATATACCGGAGAAGCACTCGACTACAAGACGCCGTTGCTCAAAGCCATCTCGGCCTTGAACGAAGCCGCTGTGAAAGTATGCCACTTCTTCGATGAGAATGTAACCAAAGTCTTTTCTTATCTGGGCTGGGAACAGGAATACTTCCTTGTCGATGAGGCTCTTTATGCCGCACGTCCCGACCTGGTATTGACCGGCCGTACCCTTATGGGTCACGACAGTGCCAAGAACCAGCAGCTCGAAGACCATTACTTCGGTTCGATTCCTACACGTGTCATCTCTTTCATGTCCGACCTCGAACGCGAGTGCCTGAAACTGGGCATTCCTGTTAAGACCCGTCACAACGAGGTTGCTCCCAACCAGTTTGAAGTAGCTCCTATTTTTGAGGAGACCAACCTGGCCAATGACCACAACCTCCTGCTCATGTCGATGATGAAAAAAGTGGCCCGTCGTCACAACTTCCGTGTGCTGTTGCACGAGAAACCTTTCAAAGGTATCAACGGTTCGGGCAAACACAACAACTGGTCTATGGGTACCAATACGGGTGTCAATCTATTGGCTCCCGGTAAGACCGGGATGGAAAACTTGCAGTTTGTCACCTTCCTGGTGAATGTGTTGATGGCTGTTTACAAACACAACGACTTGCTCAAAGCCTCTATCTGCTCGGCTACCAATGCTCACCGTCTGGGCGCCAATGAGGCACCCCCTGCCATTGTTTCGGTGTTCCTCGGCAAACAGATTACAGAGGTTCTCGATAAGCTCGAAGCCGCTACGACCGACGAGGCCATCACCATGGATCCCAAGGCCGGCCTGAAAATCGGTGTGGCTCACATTCCCGAGATTTTCCTCGACAATACCGACCGCAACCGTACCTCTCCCTTCGCCTTTACCGGCAACCGCTTCGAGTTCCGTGCCGTAGGTTCATCGGCCAACTGTGGTGCCGCCATGATTGTGCTCAACACCGCCGTGGCTGCTCAGCTCAACGATTTCTATGCCGAAGTATCGAAACTTATTGCCTCCGGCACACAGAAAGAGAAAGCCATCTTCACCGTTATCCGCTCGCTTATCAAGGAGTGCAAGGCCATTCGCTTTGATGGCAACGGTTACAGCGACGAATGGAAAGCCGAAGCTGCCCGTCGTGGCCTCGATTGTGAGACGAGTGTGCCTCTCAACTTCGATGCCTATCTGCGTCCGCAGAACGTGAAGATATTTACCGATACCAAAGTAATGAGCGAGGTAGAGTTGCATTCACGTTGCGAAGTAAAATGGGAAACATACACCAAGAAGATACAGATTGAGGCTCGTGTACTCGGCGACCTGGCTATGAATCATATTGTGCCGGTAGCTTCGCGTTACCAGTCGATACTGCTTGAAAACATTGCCAAGTTCAACGCTCTCTTCTCGGCCGATGAGGCGAAAACTCTTGCAGCCCAGGATGTAGAGGTTGTGCGCAAGGTATCGAAGCATATTACCGAGGTGATTACCAAGGTCGATGCCATGGTTGATGCGCGCAAGGTGGCCAATAAAATCGCCGACGAACGCGAGAAAGCCATCGCTTATCACGATACCGTGGTACCCTTGATGGACGAAATCCGTTACCACATCGATAAGCTCGAACTTATTGTAGATAACGAGATGTGGCCTCTGCCCAAGTATCGCGAACTGTTATTTATCCGCTAATGAATGCTTTTTCCCACACTCATCAATGAGTGTAACAGACCTGTACCGGCCGACCGGATTTGAGGGCATTTGTCCGGTCGGCCCGGCAGGTTTCTTAAAATAATACATACTTTTTAAGCTATGCAACACAGTAGAAAACCCGAAGAACAAGGATTGTATAGTCCGGCCTACGAACACGATGCCTGTGGCGTAGGTTTGTTGGTAAATATCCACGGGGGCAAATCGCATCAGGTCGTGGAAAATGCTTTGCAAGTGCTCGAGCACATGAACCACCGTGGAGCCGAGGGGGCCGATCCCAATACCGGCGACGGTGCCGGTATTATGGTGCAGATACCTCACGAGTTTATTCTTCTGCAAGGTATTCCTGTTCCCGAAAAAGGCCGTTATGGAACGGGTCTCGTTTTTTTGCCCAAAGATGAAAACGCGCAGGCTGCTCTTCTCGACCTGCTCGAAAGTGAAATATTCAACTCGGGATTGCAACTTCTGGCGACTCGCGATGTCCCTGTCAACAGTGACATTCTCGGAGAAGGTTCGTCCGCAACAGAACCGGCCATCAAGCAAATATTCGTCACCTCTCCCCGTGAAATCGATGAGGTGGAGTTGGGTCGCCAGCTTTACGTTCTGCGTAAAAAGATTGAAGCCCGAGTTTTGAAATCTGATATCGAATACAAAAAAGATTTCTATATAGTCTCCCTTTCCAACCGCAATATTATTTACAAGGGTATGCTCACCTCCCTGCAATTGCGGTACTATTATCTCGATTTAATCAATCCCTACTTTACCAGTGGTATGGCATTGGTTCATGCCCGGTTCAGTACCAATACGTTCCCCACATGGAGTTTGGCACAGCCATTCCGCCTGTTGGGACACAATGGTGAGATAAACACCATTCGTGGCAACCGCAAGTGGATGGAGGCCCGCGAGAGTGTACTCTCGCCCGAGTTGCTCGGTGGCGATCTCGAGGTGCTCAAACCCATTGTACAGCCCGATATGAGCGATAGTGCTTCGCTCGACAATGTACTCGAATTTTTCATGATGTCGGGTATGAGTCTGCCTCACGCTCTCTCGATGATGATTCCTGAGAGTTTCAATGAGAAAAACCCCATTTCCGAAGATCTCAAAGCTTTCTACGAATATCATAGTATCCTCATGGAACCGTGGGACGGTCCTGCCACATTGCTTTTCTCCGATGGACGATATGCCGGTGGTATGCTCGACCGCAACGGGTTACGCCCGGCTCGTTATCTCATTACGCAGAATGACATGATGGTTATTGCCTCCGAAGCCGGAGTATTGGCTTTTGATGCAGCCGATATTAAGGAGAAAGGGCGTTTGCAACCCGGAAAAGTGTTGCTTGTCGACACCGAAAAAGGGGCTGTATATCACGACCAAGAGCTGAAAGAACAGTTGGCCGGAGCCTATCCCTATCGCGAGTGGCTCTCCAAGAACCGGGTGAAACTCGACACCATCAGTTCGGGCCGTACCGTGCGGCACGACGTACCCGACTATCCCGCCAGTCTGCACACCTTCGGTTTTCATAAAGAAGATGTCGAGCGCATTATCGTGCCCATGGCCACCGACAGCAAGGAACCCATCGCCTCGATGGGTAATGACACGCCGCTGGCTCTCTTCTCCCAGAAACCCCAGTTGTTGTTCAACTATTTCCGTCAGCAGTTTGCGCAGGTTACCAACCCGCCCATCGACCCCATACGCGAAGAGTTGGTCATGTCGCTGAGCAGCTACATCGGCGTCATCAACAAGAACCTGCTGGTGCAGTCTCCCGAGTTGTGCAAGATGGTCAACATCAAATCGCCCGTTATCACCAACACCGATGTCGATATTCTGCGTAACCTGCGCTACAAAGGTTTCCGCACAATAACCCTTCCCATGACGTTCGACATTGCCACCGGAGCCGCCGGCCTTGAAAAGGGCATAGAGCGTCTTTGTGCCGAGGCCGAGAAAGCCGTGAAAGAAGATTTCAACTACATCATACTCTCCGACCGTAGTGCCGACGAGACACAGGTGCCCATACCTTCGTTGCTGGCCGTGTCGGCAGTACACAACCACCTGATATCGAAACGGCTGCGTGTGCAGACGGCTATCGTCGTCGAAACCGGAGAGGCCCGCGAAGTCATGCACTTTGCCCTCTTGCTCGGTTATGGAGCCAGTGCCGTCAATCCCTATATGGCTTTTGCCGTTATTGACCGTTTGGTCAAAGACAAAGAGATACAGCTCGACTACCACACGGCCGAGAAGAATTATTTGAAGGCTGTGAACAAAGGCTTGCTCAAAGTCATCTCCAAGATGGGTATATCGACCATGGGCAGCTACCGTGGTGCTCAGTTGTTTGAGGCTGTAGGCATCTCGCAGGAGCTTATCGACCGTTATTTCTGCGGCACCACCTCCAAGATAGGAGGGGTAACGCTCGAAGAGATATACCGCGATATTGTCAAGTTCCACACCGACGCTTATGTCGACCGCGAACAGTATCTCGAACATAACGGCATATACAGTTATCGCAAGAACGGCGAGTTTCATGCCTGGAATCCCGAGACCATTTCGACGCTGCAACTGGCTACCCGCTTGGGCAGCTACAAAAAATTCAAGGAGTTCACGGCCATGGTCGACGGCAAGTCTCAACCCGTGTTCCTGCGCGACCGTCTCGACTTCAAACGCAATCCCATCGACATTTCACTGGTAGAACCGATCGAGGCCATTACCCGCCGCTTTGTCACCGGTGCCATGTCGTTCGGCTCCATCAGCAAGGAGGCCCACGAGGCGATGGCCATTGCCATGAACAAGTTGGGAGGTAAGAGCAATACCGGCGAAGGTGGCGAAGATGCCGAGCGTTTCCGTCCCCGCGAAGATGGAACATCGGCTCGCAGTGCCATCAAGCAGGTGGCCTCCGGACGTTTCGGCGTTACGGCCGAATACCTCGTCAATGCCGATGAGATACAAATTAAGGTGGCACAAGGTGCCAAGCCCGGTGAGGGTGGACAGTTGCCCGGTTTTAAGGTCAACGAGGTCATTGCCCACACCCGTCACTCGATACCCGGCATCTCACTTATTTCGCCGCCTCCACATCACGATATTTACTCCATTGAAGACCTGGCACAACTCATCTTCGACCTCAAAAACGTCAACCCGCGGGCCCGCATCAGTGTGAAACTTGTATCTGAGAGTGGTGTGGGAACCATTGCCGCCGGTGTGGCCAAGGCTAAGGCCGACATGATTGTCATCAGTGGTTGTGAAGGTGGTACGGGTGCCAGCCCTGCCAGCTCTATCAAGCACGCCGGACTTCCGTCGGAGATAGGTCTCTCGGAGACGCAGCAGACCCTTGTCCTCAACAATCTGCGTGGACAGGTTACGTTGCAGGTCGATGGTCAGTTGAAGACCGGACGCGATGTCATCATACAAGCCTTGCTGGGAGCCGAAGAGTTCGGCTTTGCCACCAGCGCGCTCATAGTTTTGGGTTGTGTCATGATGCGCAAATGCCACCTGAATACCTGTCCGATGGGTGTGGCTACGCAGAACGAAGAGTTGCGTCGCCGCTTTATCGGCCGTTCGGAATACCTTATCAATTTCTTTACTTTCCTGGCACAGGAGGTACGGGAGTGGTTGGCCGAGATGGGCTTTACCCGCATGGACGATATTATCGGCCGTTCCGACCTGCTCGTTCCCAAACCACCCGTAGGTGACCATACCATTGACAAACTCGACCTGTCGCGCATTCTCTATCGTCCGGCCGAGGCCGAGAAATATGCGTGTCGCAAGGTAAAAGAGCAGTCGCATAATATCGAAGATGTCATCGACCAGCGCCTGATAAAGGCTGCGTTGCCTACTCTCAAATCGCTGATGCCCATCGAGCTGCATCTGCCCATCTGTAATACCGACCGTTCGGTAGGAGCCATGCTCTCGGGTGAGATAGCTTCGCGATTTGGCAACGAGGGATTGCCCGACGATACGATTCGTTGCAACTTCTCCGGATCGGCCGGTCAGAGCTTCGGCGCTTTCCTGGCACACGGAGTTACGTTCAGTCTGGCCGGTGAGGCCAACGACTATCTGGGTAAAGGTCTCTCGGGTGGAAAAATTATCGTCGTACCGCCTAAAGGTTCGACATTCGCTCCCGAGGAGAATATCATTGCCGGTAACACCCTGCTCTATGGAGCCACTTCGGGTGAGGTTTATATCAACGGTCGTGTGGGCGAGCGCTTCTGCGTGCGCAACAGTGGTGCGATAGCAGTTGTAGAAGGCGTCGGCGATCACTGCTGTGAGTATATGACCGGCGGACGCACCGTCGTGTTGGGCAGCGTTGGCCGTAACTTCGCTGCCGGTATGAGTGGTGGTATTGCCTATGTATGGAACAAGGACGAGAATTTCGATTTCTTCTGCAACATGGAGATGGTCGAGCTCTCCCTTATCGAAGATACCTCCGACAACAAGGAGTTGCACCGTCTCATTGCCCGTCATTATGAATTTACCGAGAGCCCGCTCGCTTTGCGTATGCTCGAAAACTGGGAAGAGTATGTGCAACAGTTTATCAAAGTCATGCCTATCGAGTACAAGAAGGTGATGAACGAAGAGAAGATGAAATTGCTGCAACAGAAAATTGCCAATGTCGAACGGGACTATTAACTCAGTGCAACCAGTAAAAAAGTAAGAATCATGGGAAATCCGAAAGCATTTCTTAGCATAAATAGAAAAGAGGCGGGATACAGGCCCGTCCAGCAAAGAAAATATGATTTTGCCGAGGTCGAACTCACCTTCAACGATGAGGAGTGCCACCAGCAAGCCTCTCGGTGCATGGACTGCGGCGTTCCATTCTGCCATTGGAACTGTCCGCTGGGAAACCGCCAGCCCGAGTGGCAGGATCAGGTCTACAAAGGCAACTGGCGCGAAGCCTACCGCCTGTTGCAGGAGACCGACGACTTTCCCGAGTTTACGGGGAGAGTATGTCCGGCTCTGTGTGAGAAAGGGTGTGTACTCATGTTGTCGGCCGATGCACCGGTTACCATACGCAACAACGAGGCTGCCATTATCGAGAAGGCCTTTTCCGAAGGCTATGTCGAGGCCTGTCCGCCGCGTACCCGTACCGGCAAACGGGTGGCCGTCATCGGGTCGGGTCCTGCCGGTCTGGCCTGTGCCAACCAGCTCAACCGCAAAGGCCACACGGTCGATGTCTATGAAAAAGATGAGCGTATCGGCGGTCTGTTGCGTCTGGGCATACCCGACTTCAAACTGAACAAGAATATCATCGACCGTCGTTTGGCGTTGCTCGAAAAGGAGGGAATCTCCTTCATCTGCAATACCCCGGTGGGCAAAAACAAGAAACAACTGGCCACTCTGTTGGCCGACTACGATGCCGTGTGTGTAGCCATCGGTTCGGGTGAACCCCGAAATCTGTCGGTTGAGGGTAGAGACCTGAAAGGCGTTTATTTCGCCCTCGAATTGCTGAAACAGCAGAATCGTATCATCGCCGGCGAAAAGATTGCACCCGAGGAGCTCATTTCGGCCAAGGGAAAACATGTCCTCGTCATCGGTGGTGGCGATACAGGTTCCGATTGTGTGGGAACGGCTATACGTCAGGGGGCAGAGAGTGTTCTGCAAATCGAAATCATGCCCAAGCCGCCTGTCGGCAAGAACCCCGCCACACCCTGGCCCAATTATCCACAGATACTTAAAACCTCCTCTTCTCATCAGGAAGGGTGCGAGCGTCGGTGGAGCCTCGATACTGTTCGCTTCATTGGAGAGAACGGCATCTTGAAACAGGTAGAGGTTGCTCCCGTTACCTGGACCAAGGGTGAAGATGGCCGCATGACCATGCAACGGGCTGCCGATACCGAAATATTGAATATCGACTTGGTATTCCTGGCCATGGGCTTTGTGCACCCTGTGTATGAAGGGTTGATAGAACATCTTGGCGTAGCGCTCGATGCCCGCAAGAATATTGCTGTCGATGCCGAGAACAAGAGTTCGGTCGACAAGGTCTTTGCCGCAGGCGACGCCTCTTACGGTGCCGGCCTGGTAGTGAGAGCCATTGCCTCGGGTCGTAAGGCAGCTGCTGCCATCGACCGTTATTTGTCGGATAAAAAATAAGTAAAATCATGTGTGGAATAGTAGGAATATTCAATATTAAGACAAACCCTGAGTCGTTGCGCACTCAGGCGCTTACCATGTCGCGGCGCATTCGCCATCGCGGTCCCGACTGGTCGGGCATCTATGTGGGAAAAACGGCCATTCTGGCCCATGAACGTCTCTCGATTGTCGACCCCGCTTCGGGCGGTCAGCCCTTGAAGAGCCCCGACGGCAAACTCATTCTCTCGGTCAACGGTGAGATATATAACCACCGTGCCATTCGCAACGGCATCTGCAAGGATTATCCGTTCCAGACTGGTTCCGATTGTGAAGTCATCTTGGCCCTGTATCAGAAGAAAGGTATCGATTTCCTCGAAGACCTTAACGGCATCTTTGCCTTCGCTCTCTACGACGAAGAGAACGACCGTTTCCTCATCGCCCGCGATTCCATCGGTGTCATACCTCTCTACATGGGGAGTGACGATGCGGGGCGCATCTATGTGGCTTCGGAGTTGAAGGCGCTCGAAGGCTTCTGCTCCGAGTACAAGCCTTTCCTTCCCGGCCATTACTACGACAGCCGTTCGGGTCGCATGGAACGGTGGTACAAACGCGACTGGGAGCAATACGACAATGTAAAAGACAACGGCGCCGACATTGCCGAGCTGCGCGAAGCCCTTTGCCAGTCGGTTCAACGTCAATTGATGAGCGACGTGCCCTATGGCGTGCTGCTTTCGGGCGGGCTCGACTCGTCGATTGTGTCGGCGGTGGCCAAGCGGTATGCCGCCCGCCGTGTCGAGACCGACAACACCCGTGAGGCGTGGTGGCCGCAGTTGCACTCGTTTGCCGTGGGACTGAAAGGGGCCCCCGACTTGGAAGCGGCCCGCAAGGTGGCCGATTACATCGGAACCGTGCATCACGAGATAAACTTCACCATACAGGAGGGCCTCGATGCCCTGCGCGATGTGATTTACTACATCGAGACCTACGACGTAACCACCGTGCGTGCCTCGACTCCGATGTACCTGCTGGCGCGGGTCATCAAGTCGATGGGTATCAAGATGGTACTTTCGGGCGAAGGTGCCGACGAGATTTTCGGCGGGTATCTCTATTTCCACAAAGCCCCCAATGCCCGGGCTTTCCACGAAGAGTGCGTGCGTAAAATCTCCAAACTCTATCTCTACGACTGCCTGCGGGCCAATAAGTCGCTTTCGGCCTGGGGCGTTGAGGGTCGGGTACCTTTCCTCGACAAGGAGTTTATGGACGTAGCCATGCGACTCAACCCCGAAGCCAAGATGGCCAAAGATGGAAAAATGGAGAAATGGATACTCCGCAAGGCCTTCGAAGATATGTTGCCCGAGAGCGTGGTGTGGCGCCAGAAAGAGCAGTTCTCCGACGGTGTGGGATATAGCTGGATCGATGTGCTCAAACAGATAACCTCCGAGCGTGTCTCCGACGAAGAGATGGCCCATGCTGCCGAGCGCTTCCCCATCAATCCGCCCATGAACAAGGAGGAGTATTACTACCGTTCGATATTTGAAGAACATTTCCCCTCGGCATCGGCTGCCCGCAGCGTTCCGTCCGAACGTTCGGTCGCTTGCAGCACCGCCACGGCCTTGGAGTGGGACGAGTCGTTCAAGAAACTCAACGACCCGTCGGGACGTGCAGTTAAGAACGTCCACATTAAAAGTTATTGATGCTTTTTTACTCTGTTGCATAGAGAGAGGATTTTCCGAGACGAGCGGAAAATCCGGAATAAGCCTTGTTTGGAGAAACAGGGCTTATTTTTTGTCTATGCACAGCGTGAAAAAGTCTCAGGCCGGTGTGATTTCACGTTTGAGGAGCTGCTTGATGCGGCGTATGCGTGGCAGCCTTCCGATGAAGTTGCGGTTGAGGAATCTTTTGGAGAGTATGACCAGCAGCAGGACAATGCCTACAAGACATACCCAGCCATACATTTCTTTGAGGCTTACCAGTGTGGCCTGCCGCATGGCTTCGCCATATATCTGGAAAAAGTTCTGTGGATTTAATACCAGATTTACGCCGTCCAGTTCGCGGGTGAGATTCTGAAAATTCCCAGGGAGCGTATATTGCAACACACGACCGTAGATGGCGCTTCCGAAGGCCGAGGCAAAGCCGGTGCGTACAAATCCCAAGATGGAGAGTACCTGAAAGAAGTGTTGGAAAGGTACGATTCCAGTAACATAGACTGTGAGTGAAATGTACAGAATGATATATCCGGCACCGCGTAGAACCGTGGGCAGGTACAGTCGCTCGATGTTGGTACCCGGGTCAATCAGGTAATACATCATCAGCATGGATGCAACAATCAAAGCAAAGCCGATAAAGATGGTTACTTTGAATGAGCCGCGCAGCCGGGCATGCCAATAGTAGGCAAAAGCGCAACCGAGCAGTGTACCGCCCAGGTTCCACCAGTTCAGCGATACGGAATTGAGCATATCATAACCGAGGATACTACCCGTGTAGATGTTCTGCAATACAGTAGGAGCCGTGAGGAGGAAACTCAGCAGCAGGAACAAAATCAGCAACGAGGTGAGATTGCGGTAACGGAAAGCCTCCATGCTGATGTAGGGGTGGCGCATCACAATCATGCGGTGTATGCTCAGCGCCAGCGATATGACGACAATAACGGTGCCGATTACAATTTCCGTGGAGTCGTACCAGTCATAGAACTGTCCATATTCCAGTACAAAGATAAGAGCCAGAAGGAAGATGCTCCATAAGGCGCCGCCCAGCCAGTCTATGCCATAGAGTGGCAGCGGTTTCATGAAACGGAAGTGCCGGGTCAGAGCCGCCACAATGCCCCATGCCACGAAGAGCAGCCCCATAATGAACCAGTGCATCTGGGTCCAGTTGGCCCAGTAGCTCAGGTAGACGGTTGTGAGACCTGAGAGCTGGATACTGCCTAGCACTATCAGATAGACCACCGGAAAGAAGACGGCAAAGTCGCGCGTGGGTGTGATGGAGAGTTGCACGTTCGACAGCGCCTCGAAGGTCCCCCACATGCGCAACATACCGGCTATGAAGCATACGATGACCAGGACCGGCAACTCTCCGGTGTGCATGGTAATATAATTGCAGACAATCAGTGCCGGACATATAATCAGTAGAATGCTGCGCGAGGTAAACCTGAATTTCAGTCGGAAAAGAATGGGGAAGATGATGGTCATGCCCACAAAGGAGGCATAACCGGCCATCATGATATCTTCCTGCATCAGTGCCAGCGAACCTACCATTTGCGACACCGACGAAAGGTATATGCCTCCGCTGAATTGAAAACACAGTGCCAGGAAGAGGCAGAGAAATACACGCAGGCGATCGGGCACGAAATCCCGGAAAAGCATGACGCGTGCAGGTATGTTGGGTCCGGCCATTTCAATACTCCACTTTACATTCCACATTCATTCCTGCGCGCAGCAGGGCGATGTCTTCGGGCTTGCTTTCGTCCGTAAACTCAATCTTGACCGGGATACGCTGTTCGACCTTGACAAAATTTCCGGCCGAGTTGTCCTGGGGCATCAGCGACATGGAGGAGCCCGTGGCATCGGAGATGGCGACTATGCGGCCGGTGAACTTTCGGCCCGGGAGCGCATCTACCGCAATGCGCACTTTCTGCCCGTTTTTCATGCGGGAGGTCTGGGTCTCCTTATAGTTGGCGATAATCCACTTTTCGCTGTTGTCGATGAGCGATACCATGGTTTGTCCCGGTTGTACCAGCTGGCCTTCGTGAATGTTTTTGCGACCGGTCATTCCGTCGGCCGTGGCCACGATTACGGTGTACGACAGGTTGAGACGTGCCAGATTGACTTCGGCTTCGGCCAATTTGAGGGCGGCCTCGTTCTGTTCCAGACGTTGGGTCTGCTCTTGTTTTACCAGGTTGGTCGACTGTTTCTGCCGGCTAATCTGTTCATATCGGGCCTTGGCTGCCTCGTATTCTGTTTTCACGCGGTCGTATTGTTGTGGGGTTACGGCCTGTTGTTTAATCATCTCGCTGTATCGGTTGAAGTCTGCCTCAGCATTTTTCAGTCGCACCTGAGCCTCACGTATTCCGGCATCGGTTACCGCCAGGTTGTTCTGCGTGGTGTGAATGGTCGTGTGCATGGCGTTCATGGCAGCCAGGGCATTCTGGTAGTTGGCCTCGGCCTGAGCCAGACGCAGGCGGAATTCGGCATCTTCGATAACGAGCAGCGTATCGCCTTTGTGTACCGGTTGATACTCGTCGAAGTAGATTTTGCGGATAAATCCCTGAACACGAGTGTTGATGGGGGTGATGTGCTGCTTGATTTGTGCATTGTCGGTATATTCCACATTACCCAAGTGTATAAAGCGGCTGCATACCCATACAATACCTCCCAAAATGATGACGGTGAGTATGATGTTTGAAATCAGTTCGTTTCTTTTGATGTTTGCCATATTGTTGCGTTTTTTAAGATGACGATGTGAGGTGATGCCGGTTTAAAGAGTGCCGGTGGTCTTTCGGAGCAGGAAATACTGGTAGAGAATACCTATCTGGGCATTGGCCAGTTTCAGTTCGCTGGCCAGTTGTATGTTGCTGGCGTCCAGCATGTCGGTGATGAGTGAGAGACCGTTCAGGTAACGGCTGTGTACCACTTCGTAATTCTCGTGGGCCAACTGCACGTTTTTCTTTTTCGTGTCCAGCCGGGTGTAGACCTCTTCCAGATAGATGTAGGCGGAGTAGATGTCGTTTGAGAGTTGCTCGTCGATGAGACGTTGCTGTTCCTGAGCCTTGAAGGTGGCGGTCCGTGCCTGCCGCAGCTGTTTGTTCTTTTTGAACAAGGAGTCGAATTTGTAGGAGACGTTCACGCCTACAAACCAGTAATTGAAGTTCTTGTCGATTGGGGGCACTTCAATCAGAATAGGACCGTCGAAATTGTTGGTAGCCATCAGTCCGATGGTCGGGCGGCGTCCCGCACGAATCAGCTCTTGTTTTTTCCGACTCATCTGGGTGCCGAGCTGAGCCAGTTGCATAGCCGGAGCTTCGAGTTTTGCACTCTGCCAGTGTTGTTCGTTCTGTCTGTCCACATTCAGCGTCAGCAGCGAGGAGTCGGGTATAAGGAGGATTTCATTGTCGAGCCCCAGCGTAGTAACCATCTCCCGGTTGGCTATGGCCATGCGGTTGGTCAGCTGGGTATATCCCAGTTCCAGGTCTTTGAGTTGCAGTTCATAGCGGGTTACGTCGCTGGCCAGTGCGGTGCCTCAGGAGAAACAGATCCAGGTAATGGGCCACAAGCATGAACCGGATATTCTGTCGGTTTTGTTCCAGTTCGGCCTGAGCCATCTGCTTTTGCAGGCGGCTCATTTCGATGCCGGCATGAATGGCCCCTCCGGTATAGACCGCCTGAGTGGCTTTGAAGGCAAAATTGTTTCCGAAGTGTGGCATCGGTGCTTTGGTTCCGTTCTTGAAATTCCGGTCGGTCATCCAGCCGTCGCCTATGTAGCTGAGCGACAGGCTGGCCTCTATGCTGGGCAGACGGTCGTTCTTGGCAACATTTATCCCCTCGGTGGCTTCACGCACAGCCAGCTGGCTTACCTTTATTGTTTTACTGTTTTCCTCTGCCAGCATGAACATCTTTTCCAGCGTGAGTGGCATGGGCTGTTGGGCCAGCAGGGAGGAGCTTATTAGGATACCCAGTGTGATGATTGTGAGTAATCTGTTGATTTTCATATGATATAGCCGTTTTTAATTCGCCGGCAAAGTTCGGGAAAAAGAACAAGAGGAGCGATGTTTGAAATGCTTGAAAATTTGTCTTATCTGAAACAATCTTCTTTTTTGTTAATCGTTGATTCATGCTTTTTTGTATTTTTGCATACAGATATTATAATTGAAAATAGCTGATAATGAATGGTTATAGAATTGTAAATATTCAGGAGATACTCTTGCAGAAAAATGGCGTTGCCTATAAAGGAGAGATAGGGGTATTTGTCTCAGATAAGCCTCGTGTCATTGCGTTGGCCCAGGGAAATCTGGTATATGTCAATGCCTTTTCTTATATGCTGGTGCTTCGGGGCGATGCCGAATTGAGTATCGACGAGCGCATCTATACGCTGACGGCCGGAATGCTTTGCCTCATTTCGCCGTTGCATCTGACGAGTTTTGTGCAGGTCTCCGCTACCTTTCAGTGTATTTTCTTATGTATTCATAAAAATTTTGTCGACCATATCAGAGGGTTGCAGGTCGGTCAGCGCATAACCATCGGTGGAAATATGCACCTGGCTCCGGTCGTGAAGATAAGGAGCGAGGAGGGCTATCTGCTGCGACGGTGCATAGAAGATGTGCGGCGACAGATAGAACGGCAGGGACATACCTACCATCTCGAATTGATACAGAATGCGCTGGTGCGTTTCTATCTGGAAGTGGACAATATCCTGGAACATGAGCTGCCGGCTTCGGCACCTCGTGAGGTACAGCCCCGGCAGGTGCTGTTGTTGCGTGAGTTCTTCTCCTTGCTGATGAATCATTACAAGGAGCAGCATCAGGTGGCGTTCTATGCCGATGCGATGCACATAAGTTGCCAGTATCTCACGGCGACAGTCCGACGGCAGACCGGAAAGACGGTGAACACCTTTATTTTTGAGTTGCTTTACAGTGAGGCGCGTAACCTCCTCTCTACGACCGACCTCTCCATACAGCAGGTTGCTGCCGAGCTGCGCTTTGCCGACCAGGCCTCTTTCAGTAAGTTTTTCAAGCGCTGCTCCGGAATGTCGCCTTTCCAGTTCCGGACCGTCGCTTCCCGGCGGGAGTAGGGTTTTCCTGTTTTCCGGGGAGTCAGAGTCCCCTATGTGTGAAGATTTTTTTCTCGTTGTTGTTTATTGTTATTGTGCCGCTACTTACATATAGGTAGTGGAGTGCTGTTTTTTCACTCGATTGAGGGATTGCCGTTGTGCCCGTGTTTCTCTTTCTTTGCCATACACTTAAATACAAAAGTTATGACAGGAATATTTTACGGAAGTACGACCGGCACGACCGAAGAGTTGGCCGGTAAAATAGCCGCCGTGCTGGGTGTTGCGGCGGTCGACATACACAATGTGGGCAATACCGGAGCTGATGAGGTAAACCGCTACGACCTCTTGCTGCTGGGCACGTCGACCTGGGGCGACGGAGAGTTGCAGGACGACTGGTACGACTTTCTCGATGCATTGAAAAAGCAGAATCTGTCAGGGAAGAAAATCGGTCTGTTTGGTTGCGGCGATGCCGAGTCGTATCCCGACACCTTCTGCGACGGGGTGGGCCTTATCTATGACGCCCTGGCTGGGAGCGGTTGCCGCTGGGTGGGAACTTGTGCGCCCGACGGATATTCGGTAACCGACTCCAAGATATGCAGAGACGGGAAGTTCCTGGGACTTGCCGTTGATGAGTGCAACGAGAGTGCTTTGACCGACGGTCGCATCGAGCGGTGGGTCTCGGCGCTCAAAAGCGACGGCGCCTTATGAGCATGGAAGAGTATGACCGTTTCGGAGCGATGAAACTCTATTTCCACCAGATATATGAGTTGAAGAAGGGGGTGCGCCACCTGGTGCTGTGTACCATGAGTGGCGATTGCGCCCGGCTTCTCATCGACCGTCTCGAAAGTCAGCACATCGATTATGTAGAGCAGCCGGCCGGAGCCGGCAAGGTAAATCTCTACTTCGGCAGACGACAGTGTCTCGACGTGGTGCGTCATTTCATAGCCAAGCCACTGCACCGGCTCACTCCCGAAGAAGATTTCATGCTGGGGGTGATGCTGGGCTATGACCTGACGATGCAGTGCGAGCGCTTTTGCAACCGCCGGTCGGCCACCTTCACGGAGCCGTCTCTGGCGGCTGCCTGGTAAAAAATGAAGACAGGAAAACAGAAACTACCTCTAAATGTGTTATATTTGTATGACCGATATACATGCAATACAACCGATGATGTACAGACTGGGCAAATACAAGAAGAGCGACCCCATGAGCGTGCTGGTGTGTGAAAACTATCCGATACTGCTGGTTATGAGCCGGTTCGGAATACCGCTGGGGTTTGGCGATAAAACGATAGAAGAGGTGTGCCGCGACAACGGTGTCGATGTCGATACCTTCTTGTCGATAACCAACTGCCTCCTCGACGAAGACCATGCCGAGGCCGGGAATGCCATCTTCTCGATAGAGGCAATGATGCAGTATCTGCACAACTCACACGATTATTTCCTGCAATTCAAGTTGCCGGCTATTCGTCGCCGCCTTCTCGATGCCATCGATTGCGGACAGAAAGATGTGTCGTTTGCCATCTTGTGCTTCTTTGACGAGTATGCGGCCGAGGTGCAGAAGCACATGCTCTATGAGGAGCAGACCGTCTATCCCTACGTTACGGCACTTCTCCGCAAGGAGCCGCTGCCGAAGGGGTACAGCATCGATATATTCAGTCGCCAGCACGACCAGGTCGAGGCCAAGCTCGGCGAGCTGAAAAACATTCTCATCAAATACTATCCGGCCGAGAGCAGCAACGAGTTGAACTCGGTGCTGTTCGATATCTTCACCTGTGAAGAAGATTTGGCTTCACACAATTATATCGAGAACACGCTGTTTGTTCCCGCCGTCAAGAAACTCGAAGAGGAAGGGGCACGAGGCCTATGAAGTCGTTGTTGAAAATAGCGGTTGCCGAGCCTTCGCTCATCATACGCAGCGGCATACTCTCGGTGTTGCGGCGTCTCTCGTCGCTCAATATCGAGATGATAGAGATTACCGATGTAGCGCAGTTGTCGTCGACACTTTCGTGGCGCAAGCCCGATATGCTGATAATCAATCCGCTTATTCCCGGAGCCATCTCTCTGCAACAGATAAAGAAGGAGTGCGACGGCCTGAAATGTATCGCGTTGCAGTATACGCTGGCCGATGTCTCTACGCTGAAAGGGTATGACGAAATCATCACCATCTACGATACGGCCGAGACTATCCTGGAGAAAATCGAAAAACTCCATAACACGGCTGTGCAGGAGGCGACTCACGAGCCGCTTACCGAGCGCGAAAAGGAGATTATCATCGGTGTTGTCAAGGGGTGGACCAACAAACAGATTGCCGAGAAGCTGTGCCTCTCGGCCCATACGGTGATTACCCATCGTCGCAACATCGCCGCCAAGTTGCAGATACACAGTGCGGCCGGTCTTACCATATACGCCATTGTCAATCGCTTTGTCGACCTCAACGATGTAAAGGGGTCGATTCACCGTAAGGACGAGGAGAACGATTAGCCGGCGGGCGTTGTTCGGGGCCGGGAAGTGAATGCACGGCTACTCCCGGCGCTGTCGGTATTTGCTCAATTTCCGTAACCGTCGTTTGTTTTTCTGCCTCTTATGCCTTATATTTGTGTCTCTATGAAACGAATAGCATTCCTGTTGTTTTCTCTCTTTTCCCTTCTTGTGTGGAATGTCCCGGCGCAGGAGGTGGAACCTGTGTGGAAAAATATTGTCTATAAGACGGTCGACGGTCGCGCGATGACTCTCGATATCTATATGCCGCCCCCTGCGGTTTCGGCACGACCCTGTCCTGTGATCGTGTATATACACGGCGGGTCGTGGGTAACCGGCAGCAAGGAGGCCTTTGTCATTCCCTACATGCAGGCGGTGTTGGATTCGGTACTCGACGAGGGATATGCCGTCGTGAGTATCGGCTATCTCCTGGCCGACACGTTGAGCGGAGAGGCTTCGTTTCCTCGCGCTATTGTCGACTGTAAAGATGCCGTCCGATGGGTGAGGGCACACGCCTCTGACTATGGCCTCGATGCCACACGCATAGGACTGTGGGGCTCCTCGGCCGGCGCACATCTCTCGTTGCTGGCTGCCTATACGCCCGACACGCTTTTCCGCGGCGATACCCTCCTGTCGTGCTACTCTGCGCAGGTCGATTATGTAATAGACGATTATGGCCCTACGCAGCTCAACCGGCTGTTCCGTACGCATCTCGACCCGTTGTCGCTGGGTCTGGTAAAACTGGCTGTACCCTCTCTTTATCGGGAGCGGGAGATGATGCTCTCGGTCTTCCTGGGCGATGAGCGCCGGCCACGGCGGGTCCATGCAACCTGTCGGTACTATTCCCCCATGACCTATGTAGGTCCCGATGCGGTGCCTACCCTTCTGCTGCATGGCGATAAAGACAAGGTGGTGCCGCTGAGGCAGTCGCGCAAACTGGCCCGGGCACTAGACCGCAACGGGGTGGCCCACCGGCTGGTCGTCTATGAGGGGGCCGGACACTCTTTCCGTACCTTTACGGCCGAAGAGATAGCTCATATACGGGCCGCTGTGCTTGATTTTCTCCATAGCTATTCCGACAATAACCGATAAAACAAATCCATGACCTTAAAAGAATATCTCTCAACAAACGACCGTTTTGCCGCCGAGACGGGGGTAGAACTGCTCGATGTCAGAGAAGGGTGTGCCCGTGCCCGTATGCTCATCGAGCCACGCCATCTCAACGGTGGTGGGGTGTGTCAGGGCGGGGCGCTGTTTACCCTGGCCGACTTGGCCTTTGCTGCTGCTGCCAACAGCCGCAAGGCTCTCACGCTCTCTGTTACATCGAATATTACGTTTTTCCGTGCCGAGTCGGCCGGCTATCTCTATGCCGAGGCCGTAGAGGTGGTCAATCACCAGAAGATTCCCTGCATCGAGGTGCGCATCACCAATGAGCAGGGCGACCTGGTGGCCTTGATGACCTCGTCGGGGTATCGCAAGCGTTGCGAACTGCCCGTCGATGGCCTCGAATAGGCCGCGTCTCTTGCCCGACAGGATGTGCCCCTGAGAAAGCTTCGGACCCAGAACGGCCGATGGCCGGGAGGTGGAGAAGACATACTCTCATTCGGGGGTATCTCTTGCAACTGTGTGGGAGTTTCCCGGTGTATAAAAGAAAAACGATGGGGGTATCATCAGCAAGATGATACCCCCATCGCTCTGTATGGAGTGTCGGTCAAAGACTGTATGTGTCGATGATGCGGCAATGGTTCTTTTGCAGTATTTCGATGCAGCGGGGCAGGTCGGTGGGGCGGATGATGGTACGTGCCGTGTCGCCCTCGGAGAAGGCATACATATACTCAATGAAGATGTTCTCGGCGGCGAGGTAGTCGAGTACGGCCGAGAGTGAGCCGGGGGTGTTGGCGCATTGTATGCACACGACATCGGTGAGCATCACGGCAAAGTCGGCTGCCCGCATGGCAGTCACGGCCTTCTCCACGTCGGAGACGATGAGACGCAGAATACCGAAATCGGCTGTCTCGGCCATGCTGAATGCCTGCATGTTGATGTCTTCTTTGGCCAGCACCTTGGCTACGTCGTTGATGCGGCCATTCTTGTTTTCCAGAAATATGGACAGTTGTTTGATGGTTATCATAGGGAGCGTTTTGGGGGTTATTCAATAACACGTTTGTCGACGACACGTTTTGATTTTCCTTCGGAGCGTTGAATGCTGTTGGGCTCTACCAGTTTCACGTCGACACTTACCGTGAGCACGCTTTTCAGCCGGTCGGCCAGCCGTTTCCGCAAAGTCAGCATGGTACTCAGTTCGTCGGAGAAGAAGTCGCGGCGCACCTCGACCTGCACTTGCAGCGTGTCGAGGTTGTTGATGCGGTCGACCACCAACAGGTATTGCGGCTCAAACTCGGGCATTTCCAGAATGACGCTTTCGACCTGCGAGGGGAATACGTTGATACCGCGTATGATGAGCATATCGTCGCTGCGTCCCACGATGCGGGTCATGCGCACGTTGGTGCGGCCACATTCACATTCGCCTTCGATGAGCGATGTGAGGTCTTTGGTGCGGTAGCGCAGCAGCGGCATGCCCTCCTTGGTGAGGGTGGTGAAGACAAGCTCGCCGGTCTCTCCGTAGGGCAGCGGTTGCAGGGTGTCGGGCGAGATGATTTCGGGGTAATAGTGGTCTTCGAGTATGTGCGACCCGTTTTTACATTCGCACTCATGCGCCACGCCGGGACCCATGATTTCGCTCAGTCCGTAGCAGTTGTATGCGTTCAGGTGGAGGCGGTTCTCGATTTCTTTCCGCATGTTCTCGGTCCAGGGTTCGGCGCCGAACATGCCGACTCTCAATTTTAACTGTTTGGCGTCAACGCCCATTTTTTCTATCGTTTCGGCCAGGTACAGCGCATAACTGGGCGTACAGGCTATGCCGGTGATGCCCAGGTCGCGAATGAGGCGCACATGTTTCTCGGTATTGCCCGTCGAGGTAGGAATCACCGTGGCTCCTACATATTCGGCACCGTAGTGGGCGCCCAGTCCGCCGGTGAAGAGGCCGTAGCCATATCCCACCGAGAAGATGTCGTTGCGGGTGATGCCGTAGGCGGTGAGGCAACGGGCAATGCTCTCCTGCCATATACCCAGATCGCGGCGTGTGTAGCCTACGATGGTGGGGTTGCCGGTGGTGCCCGATGAGGCGTGTATGCGCACGATTTCGGAGGTGGGTACCGCTTGCAGCCCGAACGGGTAGTTGTCGCGCAGGTCCTGCTTGGTGGTAAAGGGCAATTTTACAATGTCGTCGATGGTGCGTATATCGTCGGGCGTAATGTCCATCTCCTGCATCTTGCGACGGTAGAAGGGGGTGTTGTGATAGACGGTCGATACGAGTTTCCGCAGGCGTTTGCTTTGCAGTTCGTGCATCTGCTCGCGGCTCATACACTCTTTGTTTTCGTTCCAAATCATGGTATCAAAGACAGTTTTTTAAGATTTATGAAAGAGGGTGGTCGAGGTGGAATTTTTCCATGCGTTCCTGCAAGACGGGGTAGAGGTCATCGCACATGCGCGAGGTGCAGCCTCTCACGCCTTGCTGTTCGCTGCCGGTGGTCGACAGGGAGATGCTGCTCACACCGTAGTAGAGCAGTTCGCGCATGAGTTCGCCGCTGGTCATGTGTCCGTAGCCGATGGTGAAGAAGAAGCCGTCGCCCACGGGCTGCGTAACGTCGCGGTCGTAGACGATGTGGAAGCCGTTGTCGGTAAATATCTTTTTCATCTTGGCGGCTCTCTTGGCGTAGACCGAGACATCGGCTACGAAGTCGATGGTGCCGTCGACCGAGCGGTTGAGCATCTCGGCATAGCCATATTGGGTCGATGCCGTGCAGCCCGATGTTATCATGTAGAGAATCGAAGCGATGAAGGTGGGGCCGAAGATGCCCGAGTCGGCATATCGCTCGGCCAGTGCCGGGAACTGGCGGTCGAACAGGCGGTCGGAGATGCAGGCCAGGGCGATGCGTTGGCCTGCATAGCTGAAAATCTTCGAGGCCGAGAGCATGATGATGTAGTTGTCGGTATAGCGCGACACCGTGGGCGGGTAGGGGGGCTCGTAGGGCCGGCCCATGTTGCGGCGGAAGTCCATGCAGAAGTAGGCCAGGTCTTCGAGTACGACGACGTCGTATCGGGTGGCCAGCTCGCCGATGACTTGCAGCTCGCTCTCTTCGAGGCATATCCAGGCCGGGTTGTTGGGGTTGGAGTAGATAATGGCGGCGATGTTACCCTTTTCGAGATACGATTCGAGTTTCTGACGCAGACCTTCTCCCCGGTGTGCATAGATGTCGAACTGTTCCCACTTCACTCCCAGAATGCGCAACTGCGACTTCTGTATGGGAAAGCCCGGATCGATAAACAATACGGTGTCTTTCTGCGGGTCGCGTTGGGTGCAGGCGATGAACGAGGCAAACGACGAGGCCACCGAGCCGGTTGTGGGTATGCAGGCGCGGGGAGATATGTCGGTGTTGATGAATGCTTTGACAAATCGCGAGGCCGCCTCTTTCAACTCCTGCACGCCGGCGGCGGCAGGGTAGGTGGCTCCCACGCCGCGGTCGAGAGCCGCCTTTTCGGCTTCGACACCTATGCGGTTGGCCGGAAGTCCCGGCGAGCCCTGGTCCATGCGGATAAAGGGTATGCCGGTTTCGTTTTCGAGATAAGAGGCAACCAGCAGCACGTCGCCTATGGTGGCTTCCTGCAGGTTGGCCACTTTCATTTTGCGGGCCGCTTCTTCGACGAGTTCGGTGCTGAATATCTGATGTTTCATGGTATTCTTGACGTTGGGGTTATTCGACGGCACGGTAGCCTATCGACAGGGCATTGATGTTCATGGCCACGACCGCTTCGCCCTTGTGGGCAAAGACGCGGGCGATGCTCTTTTCGAGGTCTTCATACCCGATGAGCTGCAACGCCTTGGCTGCGGCACCGAGCAGTATCACGTTGGCGCATTTGGGCAGGTTGTGCTCTTTGGCCAGTGCGTTTACGTCGAGACTTATTACGTGTGGCAGTTTGGCCAGCTCGGCATTCAGACTCTCTTCGGCGGGGTAGTTGGGTATGTTGACAAACGGGGCCGATGAGGTGATAATCCACCCCTCCTTAGAGAGGTAGGGCAGGTAGCGCAGGGCCTCCATGGGTTCGAGCGAGATGATGACGTCGGCGCTGCCCAGGGCGATGAGGTCGGAACAGATGGGACGGTCGGAGATGCGCAGGTTCGACTGCACGTCGCCGCCGCGCTGGCTCATGCCGTGTACCTCGGCCTGTTTGATGTATAGATTCTCGGCGAGGGCGGCTTCACCTATGATGGTGGCGATGGAGAGAATACCTTGTCCTCCCACGCCCGATAGTATGATGTCGGTTTTCATGCGTTGGCTTTTTTCTGTTTGTGTTTGCGGTTCAAGGTCTGGATACACTCCCGGCGGGGAATGATGACCGAGGTGCCCCGGTAGTTAATCTCCTCGCGCAATACCTGTTTTATCTCTTCCATGTTCTTGGCCAGCGGCACGACCACGCGCACGTGGGCGGGGTCGACACCCAATCCCAGGCAGATGGCCTCGAACTTGTTTGTCCCGGCCGAGTCCTGTCCGCCGGTCATGGCCGTGGTGAGGTTGTCCGAGATGATGACGGTGATGGGGCTGTTGCAGTTTACGGCGTCGAGCAGGCCGGTCATGCCCGAGTGGGTGAACGTAGAGTCGCCTATGATGGCAATGGCCGGGAAGAGTCCGGCATCGGCGGCGCCTTTGGCCATGGTTATCGAAGCCCCCATGTCGACACAACTGTCGATGGCCTTGAAGGGCGGCAGTGCCCCCAGGGTGTAGCAGCCTATGTCGCCGAAGACTTTGGCGGTGGGCATTTCGGCAACGATTTCGTTGATGGCGGCATAGACATCGCGGTGTCCGCAACCCTGGCACAGGGCCGGCGGACGGGGCACGACAACCTGCGAAGCCGTGTAGGCCGGGTCGTGGGGCACTCCCAGGGCCTGAGCCACATTGTCGGGCGTCAGTTCGCCGGTGCGGGGCAGCAGGCCGGTCAGTCGGCCGGTTATCCGGCAGGGAGTAGGCAGTGTGCCGCGCAGCAGTTCCTCGACAAAGGGTTGGCCATCTTCGACGACGACAATCTCGTCGCATCGAGCGGCCATGTCGCAGAGCCACTTCTCGGGGAGCGGGTATTGCGAAATTTTCAGGCAGGGAAAGGGGCACCCCTCGGGGAAACATTCATTTACATAGTTCCACCCTATGCCGCAGGCCACGATGCCGCGGGGCGACCGGTCGGGTCCTTTTTCGTAGCGGTTGAAGGCCGATGTCTCGGCGAGCTCTTTCAGTCGAGGCTGCTGCCCTATGAGCTCGGCATACCGGCGCCGGGCATTTACCGGCAGCAGAATGAAATTGGCCGGCACGGCGTTGTTGTTCATGGCATTGGATTCCCTCACGGGGCCGCACTTCACCACGGCGCGCGAGTGGGCCATGCGGGTGGTAACGCGCATGAGTATGGGCAGTTTCATCTCTTCCGACAGGTCGTAGGCATAGCCCATCATGTCGTAGGCCTCCTGTTGCGACGAAGGTTCGAGAATGGGCATGAGGGCAAACTTCCCGTAGAAACGCGAGTCCTGCTCGTTCTGCGACGAGTGCATCGACGGGTCGTCGGCCACAAGCACCACGAGACCTCCGTTTACGCCCGTGATGGCCGAGTTTACAAAGGCGTCGGCCGCCACGTTGAGGCCCACGTGCTTCATGCACACCAGGGCCCGTTTTCCCATGTACGACATACCCAGAGCCGCCTCCATGGCGGTCTTCTCGTTGGTACACCAGCGGCAGAAAATCTCCCGTTGGCGGGCGAGGTCGTTCTCCTGTATATATTCGGTAATCTCGGTCGACGGTGTGCCGGGGTAGGCATAAACACCGCTCAGGCCGGCATGAATGGCACCCAGGGCAATAGCCTGGTCGCCCAGCAGTAATAATTTGTCGGATTGTTGGGTCATGGAGAGAGGTTATTTCAAGACAAAATCGTCTCCGTCGTCGAGGACGGGAAATTTCTGTCGGAATCTTAGCAAATCGTTCATGTCTATCTCGGCATAAGCCACACACTCCACACCCGGCGTGCAGGCTGCCAGTGTGCGGCCGTAGGCGTCGAGTACGACGCTGTGGCCCGAGTATGAGCAGGAGGGGTCGTTACCCACGCGGTTTACGCCTGCCACGAAACACTGGTTTTCGATGGCGCGGGCCCGCAGCAGGGCCGACCAGGCCTCGGCGCGCGGCGACGGCCAACTGGCCACATACAGTGCCAGGTCGTAGTCGTTGCGGTTGCGCGAGAATACCGGGAAGCGCAGGTCGTAACATATTTGCAGCAGTATGCGCACGCCGCGGAACTCGACGACAACCCGTCTGTCGCCCGGTGTGAAACGCTTGTCCTCGCCGCCGAAAGTAAAGAGGTGATGCTTGTCGTAGCAGGAGGTTTCGCCGTCGGGTTTCACAAAGTAGAAGCGGTTGTAGTACCGCCCGTTCTCTTCCACGGCCACGCTGCCCGCCACGGCGCAGTCATATTGCGCCGCCCACTCCTTCATGCAGAGCAGGGTGCGGTTGTCGGCCGGCTCGGCCACCCCTTGGGGTTCGGTGCAGAATCCGGTCGAGAACATCTCGGGCAGTACCAACAGGTCGGCCCGTTCGCAGCCGGCCAGAATCTCCGCCACATGCTCGCGGTTGGCCGCCGGATTGCCCCAGACAATATCGTTTTGAAAAATGACAATTTTCATGGTATTTTCGATAAGAAAGTACAAAGTTAATGATTTTATCGGCAAATAAAAGAAATATTTTATGTTTTGATGCCGAAAAATAAAAAATTAAAGGGTGCAATTTAAAACATCTTGCCAAGACAAAATATCGACCTCGACAATACGATTTAAATTACCCCCTTTATAAATGAGGTTGTGTAAGATGGGTGATGTATGGATAGGAACAGTTTTTAATGCACCATATTCATCCTTTTATATCTTTTGAAGTGTTTGGCTTAGTTGTTGGCGTAGAACTTACCAATCTTGATTATCCGATTCTCCCTTTGCGTATTTTGTAATATCTAATACCAGATTATTGATGAAATCATTAAATCCATTAACGGCAAATTCGTTTTTTACGTCTCCATTTTTGTTAAACAGGGAAAACTCTCCGGTTAATTGGCCACCTACGCCTTTTTCATAAAAATAGTATGTCCAATATCTACCCGAATTGCTTTTCAGCGTATGACATACCATAGAATGAATAGAGGGTGCATCAAATCTGATCCTGCCATCTTTGAAATGTATTACGATATTCAGTTCAACATCTGCGTAGTTAACAATCTTACCCCAGCCTTTTTTACAAGGGAAAGCCTCCGGAAAGTTTCCGTGTAAGTTTATCATTTTTCCTTCTTGCTTATTAGATACGGCGTCGGGATTTTTAAAATTAACCATGATGTATGATACGACATTATCGTATAATTCATTTGCTGTTTTCCCCTCTGTTTCTACGACATAATAATCACCCCCATCAATAGTTTTTACACCGTCTTTTGTTGCAACGAATTGCGCATTAATTGCCATGGTAAATGACAAAGATGCAATGATACAAATTAACTTTTTCATTTTGAAAACATTTTAGTTAAACATATAGCTGATAAAAATTTGCCATTCACGAGGCTATGCCATACGTTTAACTAAAAAAGAAAAGCGCAGACAATCGCCATACGCCTTCTTGGCTCACCACAAGCCACAATACACTATGGGAAGTCTGCGCCCTATGGGGGCAACGCTTCCAACGTGTATTGGTTTATAGCTCGTAGTCTTTCGAGGTGGTGATTCAGAAGGCAGTTGAGCTACAATATGTCAAATTAATAAGCGCATCGGAAATACCAATGCGCAGCAAATGTACAAAAATATTTTAAATTATTGAGTTCGCCGGGATATTTATATCAGTAAGGCCTTGGTGTTTTTTATTTAATAGAAAAACGATATTGATTTTCTATTTGATACGATCTTGTGTGAAGACTTTTATATAGAGAATTTGTTGTCATTTTGACTCTATTTTAAGGCGTTGAGTTCCTGCTTTATATTTATATATTTGATTCTAAATTCTTTATTGCTGTGCTTTCTGCATTCAATAAATTGTTTACGGATTTATTTAATGTGTTCAAAAGAGAGTCTAATCTCTTTTCTTGGGATTTGTATGTGTTTAATAGTTTATTTTTGTATTTTTCTAAATTTTGGCAACTCTTTGTATATAAGAGTACATAGTTCGTTTTATCAGAATGTTCTCCTATTAAATCTGCAACAGTACTTGCCTGTTTTGATTTTGCTAATGTATCGCACCAATCATTTACAATTTTCATTAATTCTTCTAAGACACAAAGGAAAGACTCTTTTAATTGCATATATATTATCTCAAATTCTTCTAATTCTGAATTAGAAGTGATGATGTACTTTGTTTGTTCAAAAGCGTTAATGGAATCTTCTATTTCTTGTTGAACTTGCATGATTTCAGACAGCAATGAACGGGAATCCATATTTGCATCTAACGAATATATAAAATATAGTTGTCGTTTTTTGATATTTAAAGAGGACTGGACTTTGCATACACTTTCACGAATAATTTTATAATCCTCTTTCTTGGCTAATATTTCTTTACGAAGTCTATCTTCGTTTGAGAACCAATTTCCTGCTATAAAAATTACCGCTGAAACTATTGCATTTGCTGTTATTGGTAACCAAGTGTTTTCATCTCCTATAATTGGAATAATCGCAGGTAATTTTAAAATATAATTAAGTGAGAACATTATGATTGCAGTCAATACTAAACACGTTGTATATATCCAAAATGTCTTTAATTTTCTATTCTTCATATATTTTCTTTCTTTATATCAAAGTATTGTGGTGCGATGGCTATAATGCAAAGCCGATGTCGGCGGTATTTGTGGTAGCCATGAGTGTTGCAAAATGAAATGTAGGGAGTAAAGATAGTGATTTTTTACTACAAAGGCAGGGCTTTTGCTGTGAAAAATTTTCGGTCGGCCGTGTGTCGTGTGTCGGGGAGGGAATGGCCGGCGGGCAGGGGTGTGGAGCAGGAGAGGGGCGGTGTG
>OBAQ01000240.1_pt1 | contig 60791 bp, 70 predicted proteins | sample 1517821 | NCBI WGS metagenome assembly OBAQ01 (sample SAMN04571705, study PRJEB22368) | human gut metagenome | biome: human gut; material: stool | host: Homo sapiens | place: Luxembourg | collected 2012-09-27
AAAAAGCTGCAAAAGTGCGTAAATTCAAGGATTTTCACGAATCTGTACGACGTAGTCCTATTATAGTCTCCACGTGCGGTGAAACCTGGTAACGCATTAACATACGCGCACGCTATATCTAGTATGTGTTTTAACACCTTTACACCAAATCTAGTGTTTTTAACACTCTTCGACAATAGACATACCGTTTCCACCCTGTTTCAAAGTCAGCCTGTGTATGCGTCTTCTGCACTATTAGTAAAATTCTGTTTTGCAAGCCATTCCTCTTCATCCTTATTCTCTGGAATATCTATTCTTTCTATTTTAAATACAACTGGCCTGGTTCCATCATTGCAACAAGCAATCATCATTCGATCATCATTTGTCCAGCCATGCATAATCGAACCTCCCTGCAACGCTGTGTAAACATATCTGCTTACTGCGTCCCAGGCTTCACCGCAAAACTTACCATTCATCAAATGATAAAAATCATCTTTTTCCGGTGTTCTATCTAGCACAAATGTATCTCCAACTTTAAAACAAGGACATGGTCCTGATTTTGGATCAGCTAAATACTGTTCCTGAAGTTCTGGAAATACCTTTGTCTCTAATACTGTTATTTTACATTGGTGCTTCATTTTCAACACCTCCACTAATTCAAAAAATAGGTGGTCAGAAATCAATATCCAACCACTTTACATTTTATCATTTTTGCCGCCAAATTTCCATCTGTTTTAACTGCGGCTTTTGTTGAAAAATCAGTCCTCTCTCTGCTTCAACATTGAAACGCTTTCACGCAAAATGCGCCTGGTTGCCTTTGCCTGTTCATAGAGAACTCGCTTTTCAAATGGGCTGCAATCCTTCATAAGCTCATAAAGCTCGCTCTGGTATTCTTGCTTATCTCCCACCTGGTTCCCGCGAAGTAATGAATCAATGTTGACCTCCAGGGCATTGGATATCCTCACCAGTGCCACAAGACTTACCTGCTTCTTAGCGGTTTCAACCTGGCTGAGATACTGTGCAGAAATTTCTGCCTTCTCAGATAGCTCCGCCTGGGTGTAGGACTTGTTCTCTCTTTCCTCCTTGATACGTTTTCCAACAAAATTAAAATTGACTGACATAGCATGCCACCTCCTAAAAAAATATTTTCTTTAGGATTGTATAGCCGATAGTTGATGACTTCTATTTCAGGCTATTCTAATAATCGCTAATTGTGGATAGAATAATAAAAACATAGTCAATAAGCGATGAGGTGCACAATGAACGATAAATCCAAAGACGTTGGCGCACGAATCAGGGAAGCAAGAAAGGTACAGAAGTTGAGCCAGGCTGACCTGGCAGAGCGTCTACAAATTTCAACTTCACACATGAGCGATATTGAAAATGGGAAAAAGAACATCGGCCTGGACATCTTTATGAGATTAACCGAAGCATTACAAGTATCTGCCGACTGGTTACTTCGTACCGACATTCCATCTGTTTCCAATATCCAAAATAGCGAGGTCGTAGAAATCCTATCTGACTGTTCCGCTGATGAGGTACAGTTCCTTATTAAAATGATGAAGGAAATGAAATCCGGACTTCGTTCCCAAAATAAAAACAATTCATGATAGACCGTAGGTTGATGACGAAACCTGTGGTCTATTTTCTTTTCTGCAACTGCCTTCTATAATAACAACATGTCTTTAGGTTCACCAATTTAATTCTACAAAAAAGTATAAAATTCTCTCAAATTTTGACTGTAGGTTTACAGCTTAACCTGTGGTCGATTTTATGCCGTTCTCATTCCTTTTATAATGATAGGGACGATATTTTATTAAAGGAATGATATTGATATGAAAGAAACGGAAAAACTGGGAAATGCTCAGTCCCAAAAAGAAAAAATCAGAGAGCGTTACAAGGGCATTGATACGGATCAGCTCGATGTTATTCCCGCACTTCCCCAGGATTCCTTCTATGAGGATAAGCGTGAGAAGCGAGTTGCTGTATATGCCAGAGTCTCAACAGACGATCCGCGACAAACATCCTCATACGAACTTCAAAAGAACCATTACCAGGACGTAGTAACCAGACACCCTGGATGGCGCTTGATAGAGATTTATGCCGATGAAGGAATCTCCGGTACTTCTTTACAGCACAGAGACGCATTTATCCGAATGATCAATGACTGCCATGCAGGTAAGATTGATTTAATCGTTACAAAGAGTGTGTCAAGATTTGCAAGAAATGTTTTAGATTGTATTGGTTATGTAAGACAATTAGCTGCCTTAGATCCTCCTATCGGCATTTTCTTTGAAACGGAAAACATCTACACATTGAATAGTAACTCTGAAATGAGTCTCTCATTCATTTCCACTCTGGCCCAGGAAGAAAGCCACACCAAGAGTGAAATTATGAACGCTTCCATTGAGATGCGATTTCGTCGAGCTATCTTTCTCACTCCACCACTTCTCGGCTTCGATTTAGACGAAGATGGAAACCTGGTGATCAATGAGGAAGAAGCAAAGACTGTGCGTCTCATCTTTTTCATGTACCTGTACGGTTACACTTGTCAGGAAATCGCAGAAACGCTAACGAGCCTTGGCAGAAAAACCAAGCTAAACAACACTGTCTGGTCTGCTGGAAGTGTTCTGCAGCAGCTTCAAAACGAAAGGCACTGTGGCGACGTATTGGCCCGTAAAACCTGGACGCCAAGTTACCTGGACCACAAATCAAAGAAAAATAAACAGGACAGAAATCAATACCGCCAGAAGAACCACCATGAGGCAATTATCTCGCGTGATGACTTCATAGCTGTACAAAGACTAATCAGCAACGCCAAATATGGAAATCGAGGTTTTCTGCCTGATTTGCATGTATTTACTTCCGGTGCACTGAGAGGATTTGTTTCAGTTAATCCTCGCTGGGCTGGTTTCAAAGCTGCAGATTATAAGCGTGCTTCGGAAAGTGTCTATGATCCATCGATTGTCTTGCCAACAGAGCAGACCTTTGAAGTGAATTCAGGCGATTTTGACCTCAGAGGATTTGAAGTGGCCAGGGCTCAATTTTTCTCCTCAGCCAATCGAGTTTATGTGACCTTTTCCAATAATGGGATTCGGTTTAGCACAGAATGTGTACGCAAGCTAGACTCTCACTTTGTTGAGATGCTGATTCACCCTGGAAACGGAATTATCGCGTTTAAACCAGCAACAAAAGATAACAGAAACTCAATGGAATGGTCCAGACAATTAAACGGTGCTAAGGTTCCTAAACCGGTATCTGGTGCTGCTTTTCTACCAAATCTATATGACTTATTTGGCTGGGATAGCAACTGCAAATATCGAATCATGGGATTTAAGAAGCACAACAACGACAACACTTTAGTTCTGTTTAGTTTGGCTGATGCAGAAATTTTAATTCCTAACTCAACCATTGAAGGAGACGATGAAGAACCTATTTCTTTATTTGAGGAGGATGTCAAACCACTTGGCACAAAAACGTCTACTTTTGGTTATCCGGAAGAATGGGTATATAGCTTTGGAAAGAACTTCTATCGCCAGGCACAAGCCAACGAACTAGCTGCTTTTAATGAGTCAGACTGGTCTGTGGAAGAAGAAAAAACTTCTTACAATCCAGATCCACCGCTCCAGGTAACTGCTCAAGAAGAAATAGAAGAAAACATCAAATCCATGATAGATGGAATGAGACAGGAGGCAAATAATGAATGATGAGACACAACTCAAAGAAGCTGTAGATTATGTGGAGGATGAGGCTTTTACCTTTGAAGGCTATCAAGTTGTACGAGGAGAATTTTTTTCTCACGTATTTGAACCCTCCTTCACATTTAATAACTACAAAGTCCAGGTCAATACTGCCTGTATTAAGCGATTACCGGATTTTGACTATGTTCAAATATTGGTGAACCCAGACACAAAAAAGCTAGCGGTCCGCCCTTGCCAGGAAGATGAGCGAGACTCTTTCCGCTGGTGCTCTGCTACTGCTAAAAGAACACCTAAGCAAATTACCTGCCGCATGTTCTTTGCCAAGGTAATCTCACTTATGAACTGGAATAGTAACTACCGCTATAAGCTCTTGGGAAAGTTAATCAAATCAGGGGATGAGCTTCTCTTTGTCTTTGACTTAAATTCTGCTGAAATCTATCAGCGTGCGATCAAAGACGACGGTAAGGTGAAAACCTCCCGTACTGCTACTTTCCCGGAGGAATGGAAGAATCAGTTTGGTTTGCCAGTGGAAGAACACAAATCAAATATCCACGTCAACACCTTTAATGGCTACGCAGTATTTGGCCTTCAGGAAGAATCTAAAAAATCATCAAAACAACCTGAGCAGTCGGAACCTGTCCAGGTAGAACAGGAGGAAACATATGAGCAATTCAGTCTCGCAGGCACAACCAACTCTGGTTATTGATTGTCGCAGCAATCGAATACGAATACATAGACGGACACTTCACTTACTTGGTGATCCAGAATATGTCCAAATTCTTATCAACCCAACCACCCGCTGCATTGCTTTACGATCCAGCACAGATAAGCGTGCCGAGCGTATCCACTGGAATGCTATCGGTGAAAAACAGTGCTGTGAATTTTACAGCAAATATCTCATCCGACAAATACGGAAGGTTTTATTTGATGTAGATACCAAACAGGCCTATCGAATTATGGGGCAATTTGTCGCCAGGGAAGAACTCGTATACTTCTGCGCAGATAAGGCTGTATCCATTTCCAATTATAAGGAGGAGCTTGAGTAATAATGAGTAAACGAAAACAATACAAACTTGCAATCGATGAAGAATTCCGCAGAATTGTACCTCCCATGCCACAAGATCGCCTGGATATGCTTAGACGCCAGATCAGGTACTTTGGTTGCGACCACCCCATTATTACCTGGCACAGAATTATTGTTTATGGCTATGAAGAATACGCGTTCTGTGAGGAATTTCAACTTCCATTCACAATCAAAGAACTCGAATACAATTTTCGATCCGAGGTAATTAACTATGTCAGTAAGAAGTGTTTGTACCTGGATTATCTGACAGACGAATGGAACCGCTACTGCATTGGCAAATTTTATGAATCCAAAAAGCAACTGCTTATTGATAACTATCCAATTCAGAACCAATTCACTCCCCAGGAATTAAAGCGTCCTGCCAATATGCTAACCAGTGAAATGTGTGAAAAGGAATTAGCGGATTTGCGTGGAATCAAACATGGTACCATCTCGAAATATGGTACCTTTGCTGGTGCGATAGATACCATCTATTCAAAAAGCAAGGATATAGCCTACGAACTTCTTTCTGGAAAGTTCCGATTATCACACGATAACACCATACTCCTCTCCCGGCTGACAGCTCCAGAAGTCATTGTTGTCAGGGACCGCATCATGAGTGATGGTGATTTATCTATTCTGCATTCCGGCACTTTGCGCAATCACCATGTAGCAAAGGTAAAAGCCGAAACGGATAGTAAGTACAAAAAAGCTCCTGAAATAAAGCAAATGCCCAAATATGATCCAAATGCTGAAATATCGAGTTTAACTCTTACCATTCCAAGCTGGATCAGCTCCATTGAAAGAACATGCTCCTCTGCTGACTTTGAACATGCCACTCCAGAAGCGCTTGATAAACTAGGCTTGAAACTGCAAATTTTACAGGAAGCTATTAACATACTAATAGCCGCAACAAAAGGAGAATCGATATGAACGAAGAAGTTAGAGAAATAAACATAAATGACTTTGTGCCACAAGTGCACTATGAGTTAATTCCTATTAAAAACTTGGTATCTAACCAGGATTACCAAAGAAACCTATCAATCAAACATGTAGAAAAAGCTGCTGCCAATTTCGACTTATGCCAGATCAACCCTGTGAAAGTCAGTAGGCGCGATGGTGTTAATTATGTATTTAATGGTCAGCATACCATAGAGATAATCGCCCTTGTTTCCGGATCCAGGGAAACACCTGTCTGGTGCATGATATATGATGATCTGGAATATGAACGGGAAGCTGGCATCTTTGCTAACCAGATGAAGTATGCAAAGGCCCTCTCCCCTTATGAAATATTCATGGCAAATATTGAGGCTGGAAATGACAAGCAGCTCATCATCAAATCCCTGGTGGAGTCTTATGACCTCGTTGTTTCAAGTAAGACAAGCCCCGGATGCGTTTGTGCTGTGGCCACCCTAGAAAGTATCTATGACAAGTACGGATTCCACACCTTGGATCGCACGCTGCGCCTTTTAATCGGTGCCTGGGAAGGCTCTCCAAAGTCTTTTAGTGCCAATATGCTAAATGGAACCGCCCGCCTGATTCACTGCTTTGGCGATGACTTAAAGGATAATATTTTCAAAGAAAAACTTGGAATGATTTCCTTAAAAGAGCTTAGTCGTACTTCCAGGGAACGAAGCGCCGGTTCCAGGGGATTTGCTGAGGCAATGTTACTTATATATAATAAGAAAACTCAGCACCCTCTCCAGATGACAAAACTATACTCAAATAAAGGTCCGAAGCCTAAGAACCAAATGACTGACGAGGACCTAGCGGCACTTCAAATACCAGAGGTTTCCATGCCATCTGATCCAGAGCAGTAAATGGAGCTCTTTGAACAACAGACCTTATAACGTAAAATAGCCGGTAAGCAAATCTCATTGATTCACCTACCGGCCCTTTTATATTTATTTTGCATTATAAACGATAGTTTCCACTATCTTGCCTGTTGCATATTTTGTTGCGCTTCTCTTAATAATTTCACCACCATGATTTTGCTGTAGCTTAACAACCTGTCGCCCTGTACGTGTAACATAAGCCTCTAATTTATCTCCTGGATTTTTTAATAAAGCATTTCCTAATCCCTTTACTAATGTGCTCAAACTATTATTCATGTGTGGTCTCCTTTCGTGTGCCTTCAATGGCATCAATTAGTTTCTTAGTTTCATCAATTCGTTGTTGCTCGGTTTCAATTTCCTTCTCAAGCTGTCGGATACTCTTTTTCTTTCCAGAAATAAGCATCTCCGATTTTCGAATTTCCTCATATAACAATTTTTTCAATTCACTTGGAGCTATCTTCGCATTCCTCAAGGCATCCCTATCCTTCAATGCCTTATCTGCTAGAGCTCCCGCCATTACACCTGCTGCAAGAGTTGTAAGTCCTACAAGCGGTCCTGCTATCATACCACCAGCAACCATTGCGCCTGCATATTTAGGTGTTGTTTTCAAAAAAGAGTCCAACATTGCCTGAGTGATTACATTGCCTTCTTTTCTTGAGCCTTGCTCCGCTTCCAGTTTTCCTGAACGTATCCATCTACGCACAGTTTCAGGATTTGTATTTAAAAGTTCTGCAATTTCCTTAACACTATATGTTTTCATTTGGCCCTCCTTTTACTACATTTTATCACTACATTTTTTGTTTTGTCAATAATTTTGTAGTATTAAAATGTAGTATTATTCTTATAAGGCAAAAAGCCGATAAGCAAATCCCACTGATTCACCTACCGGTCCTTTTGCCTTATTCTGCTGCCAACTCAAATTCTGTTCCATCATAAAATCTTATCTGCAGTCTGCCATCTTCGTGCACTGTGATAATGTCCATCACTATTCGCATAAGCTCTGAGTCAAATCCCCGAATTGGTCCCGCTACTGCTGTCCGCATCAAAAGTTTAGTTTTATACTTTAGCAGTGGATCATCGCTTCTTAGGTTTTCATCCCAGGCTTCTTTGTAGCTTTTCTGGTTTTCTACGATCTGGTTCCAGCTCATTACAAAGAATTTCATAAGTGCTTCTTCGTAAATATAAGGGCAGGCGCATACCCTGTGCCCGGCAGCCTTATTAGTGGAACCGCAGCGCCATTTAACAATCTTGGTTCCCTGCCTGGTCGTATATTTCACCCTGGAATAAAGGTTATTGCAATTTCCGCACACCACTTTGCCTGAGAATGGATTTGTTTCCGGATTGACCGCATAAGTGTTTGTACGATGTTCTTCACAAAATCGCTGCCTGCGTTCAAGCTCCTGCTGCACAGCTTCCCAGGTTTCAACATCAATGATTGGTTCGTGATCTTCCTCTATGTGATACATCTGAATGGTGCCATCATTCATGACTCGCTTCTTGGAAAGGAAATCCGCAGTATAACTTTTCTGCAAAATGGTGTCTCCCATATACTTCTCATTTCGAAGCATGGAATCCAAAGTGCTAGCAAACCAGTTACATTTTCCGTCCCAGCTTTTTATCTTTTCCTTTCTAAAAATCCTTGCGATATAATCTACCGTCTTTCCAGATAAAAATTCCTCATAAAGCCTCACCACAGCCTTTGCCTGGGCTCTGTTTACAATGAGCTTTCCATCTTCGTCATAATCATATCCTAAGAAGCGTTTTGTACTCATTTTGTGCTCGCCCTGCTCAAAGCGTCTGCGTATTCCCCAGGTGCAGTTCTCGGAAATGCTGCGGCTTTCGTCCTGTGCCAGGGAAGAAAGAATCGTAAGAAGCACTTCTCCTTTGGCATCCATTGTATTGATATTTTCCTTCTCGAATATAATACCAATTCCAAGGTCCTTCAGCTCTCTTACATAATTCAGGCAATCCAGTGTATTTCTTGCAAATCTGGAAATTGACTTTGTAATAATGAAGTCTATCTTCCCACCCCTACAATCCTCAATCATCCTATTAAAATTATCACGCTTTTTGGTGTTGGTACCGGAGATACCTTCATCTGCGTAAATGTCCACCAGCTCATAATCAGGATTTCTTGTTATGATTTCCGTATAGTATCTCACCTGGTTCTCATAACTTGATAACTGTTCTTCTTGGTCGGTTGATACGCGGCAGTACGCTGCGACTTTCTTTTTCAATTCTATCTGCTGCCCGTTCACCAGCATCGTAGGCTCTTTTGCTGGTATAACCGTAATGCTTCTCGCCATCTATCATTACCTCCTCTACTACCATTGGTTCCGAAAAAGAAAGACCTGCAAGTTCTGTATCCCTTATCCGGATACCCTTACAGGCCTCTTTCCCTTTATGAATATAAGTGGCGCATAACCACTCGACTTTTCGATTGTAAACATATCTTCTTCGCAGGCTCTTTCCGCAATATGGACACACCAACATTCCACTCATTGGATATCGTTTCTGGTATTTTTCACCTTTTCCAATGTTTCTCTGCTTTCTGTGATATTCCATAAGCTCCTGAACCTGCTGCCATTCTTCTGCGCTAATAATGGCCGGGTGATCTTCTGTTACATAGTAACTTTGCACCTGGCCATTATTCTTTACGGATTGGTGTGTTCCTTCCGGAATGTAAGTTTTCTGGATATGGAAATCCCCTTTGTATTTTTCATTGGTAAGCATTCCCTTAATGGTACTTGCGTGCCAAGAACTTCCTGCTATCGTCGGTACCCCTTCCTCATTTAATGCCTTAGCAATTCTATGACATCCCATGCCTGAAAGGTACATCTTAAATATTTGCCTTACAACCTTGGCTTCTTCTTTATTGATTACCAGGTCCCCCGTCTCATCCTTGTCGTATCCCATGAAGCGGGCTGTATTTACCATTCCCTCTCCACGCTCGAACTTCTTTTTCAAAGTCCATTTATTATTCTCACTTATGCTGCGGCTTTCCTCCTGTGCGAAGGAGGCAAGCACCGTCATCATCAGCTCTCCTTCCGAGGAAAGTGTGTTAATATTGTTTTCCTCAAAAAGAACGCCGACGCCGATTTCTTTCAGCTCTCTTGTGTACTTAAGAACTGTAGTGGTATTTCTTGCAAATCTGGAAATTGACTTTGTAATAATAAGGTCGATCTTTCCAGTCTTGCAATCTGCAATCATTCTTTGAAACTCTGGTCTGTTCTCGCTTCTACCGGTCATTCCCTGGTCCGCATAAACAGAAACGAATTCATATTCCGGATTGCTTTTAATCACGCGCTCATAGGTGCTTACCTGGTTTTCAAAGGACTCGCCTTGCTTTAAGCTGTCCGTTGATACCCTTGCATAAGCACATACTCTTAGCTTTTTTTGCTTAGGTTTTAAAGGTTCTATTTTTCTAAGTTTCATGCGAATTCTCCTTCCTTTTTGGTAGTCCTATTAACGCTCTTGTTCCGCTATAAATCAAGCAATTTAGCGGTTTCAAGGGTATAATTATCGGTATGACCGAACTGGTAAAATACAAAAAAAGAACCCGGAAGGATTACTCCTCCCAGGCCCAAACTTATGATAACATTTCGTTTACTCGCTTCTGAACCGCACCGTAATCATACCCCTCTGCTAAGAGTCTACTCTTACGCTCAGATCCGTTTCCCCACTTGCCTGCAATGACCTCTCTTGCAAGTTCGTCGACAGACTTCTTTGGTGTCACTCCACATTTGCCATTCACAATATCCTGAATCTCAGCATAATTGTATCCGGCTTCTGTGAGACGCTGCTTTCTCTCCTCACCATTTCCCCACTTACCTGCAAGTACCTCATCTGCAATCTCTACTGCAGTTTTCTTTGCAGGCGCTGGTTCTGATGCCTGACTTTTTGTATAGCCATTGAGTCCTGCCGCCTTAATCTTAGTAGGATAATCCACATAGCAATAATCCTGATCGCAGGTTTGACCATTGATTTTATTACTACGAAGCAGATTAGTTTCACCGCCAAACTGCCACATCTGTGTTTCCGCACCACTTGTAGGAACCGGCTTACTCTTTCCCCAGCGTGCTACCCAATGGCTATATCTGATAAGTTCTCCATCCTTCATCTCACTATTAAAGAAAGACTCTGAGGAATAAATACCAACCCAATAACTTGCTGCTTCCATAGTAGAACAAAATGCTTTCACAATCTCTGTAAGAGTTGATCTGTCATTGTCTGTGATCATTCTACCCTCAACATCATAAAAGACAGGGTATTCATATTTCTTTCCACTAAGAATTGAAATAAAATACTCTGCCTCTTTCTTTGCTTCTGTTACATTCTTCGCATTACCATAGAAGTACGCGCCCTTTGGAAGGCCACACTCTTCACATTTTTTATAGTTGGTTTCAAACTTGCTATCCTTATAAAGCCCCGCGTCACCGCCACCAGCTTTAATTATCGCAAATTCTACACCTTCATTACTCTTTGCCCTGGCAAAATTGAAATCTCCCTGCCAGTGGCTTACATCAATTCCAAATTTCTGACTCATAAATCATTCCTCCTTGTCACCATCTTCTGCACGCTCGTGCAACTGCTCTAATACTGCTTTGATTTTCTGTGGAACCGGCAATCCTAAATGGGCAGCATTTTCTAAAAGGCTCACGCCTTCATTGGAAATATAAAAGAAAATAACTGCTGTTCTTAGAACACTTCCAGTACCAATCACATGGACATCCAGGATGTTTGCAATCCCTACCAATAAGAAGATCAGTACCTTCCTGCAAATCCCACGAAAGCCCACTTCACTTGATAGCGCTTTGTCGTTTATCGCGCACATAACACCGGTTATGTAGTCGATCACCACAAAAGCAAGCAATGCATATAACAAACCGTCACATCCTCCTAAAAAGTACCCAAGCCAACCTCCAACTGCTGTAAATACAAACTGAATTGCATTCCAGAATTCCTTCATCGTCTTATCCTCCTTTGAATTTTTTGTATGAAAAAAGCAGCTACCCGCAATGGATAACTGCCTAATTCCGAAATTGTATATTCTATTTTCTTTCATCGTGAATATTGTTTATCTTAGCCATATAATAAACCTGTCTGAGTGTCCTTGGAAAAAGGACATCAGGATTATTGATGACAAGATACAGCCACGAGGATGATACCACACTCTCCCATACATGAAACTCCCACGGGAGCATTCCATAGGTGGCTGTTGTATATATCACACCGCCTGTACTCCCGTCACAGTTCTGCAGTCTGATGCACTCATCCACATATTTCTTTGCCTCGTCCATGTTCCCCAGTACATAGGCAAGCGTGGAATACCCAAGTGTTCCTTCCGTCCAGACAATATCCGGCGTTCCTTTATAATCAGCCGTCTTATCACTGTACGGCTTGAATCCAGAAAATGTTTCATCATCTGAATATGCCATATTATAATAATCTTTCTCCCTGCTCTGTATGATCTTCTTATTCTTCGTAAGATACACACTCTTTGCAGTTTCAAGACACGCTTCTGCCGTTGACGAATGCACTACGGAGAAGATAAGTGTCCCAGCCCATGTTGTGCAGTCAAGCGCCCATGCCTTATCTGGCACTCCCCCGTTTATGCCCTGAAAGAACCGTCCATTCTCCCTGTCGTAGCATTTTAGGAAAAGACTGTCCCGGACAAGTTCTGCTGCTTCCTTGTATTTTTTATTTTTCAGCACAAGGGAACATCCCTCAAGTGCCTGTAATGCCGAACACTGATGTTCCACAGAACACCATTCTATCTCCTCACCGGAATAAGAATAATCCTCCATGTTGTAACTGCCGTAACCTCCTGTCATCAGTCCATATCGTGGATCGGATGAATCCGTGACCTGTTTTGACACAAGCCAGTCCCCGGCTTTTTTTATCATCTTCACAAAATCCCTGTCCCCGCTTTCCATCGTGTAATAACAGGCTCCCCACACCAACCATCCCATCGCCCCGGTTCTTACATATCCGTCAAACAGCTGTCCGATATAAATATCGTAGGAAAAATTGAAACTCCCGTCATCATTCTGCTCATACTGCATCCGTTTCAGCATTTCTTTGCAGATATCATAATCACCGCTTGTGGTAAATACCAGAAGGGCAAGTCCCACATCATAAGCCCATGTTCTGGAATTCAGCATATATCCATATGCACCGAGGGCATTAGAGCCGTCCTTGTTATACTGCGGGTCATCTGTCGGAATGAGAAACGATGCCGGAAGCCTTCCTTTTTGCAGGTTCATAACAGCACCTGCTATGCCCACTGCATCGAATGCAACCGCACCATCCCTCCATACCTGCTGCATGACCTTCCCTATCTTATGCCCCGTTGCAGCTTTATTGGTGTACCACATATATTTTCCACCGCCACAGTTCCATATCTTACAGATAGCATTGATGTATTCCGCATCCGAATAACTGTAAAGCCTTACGGTGAAGTACTCAAAATAACTGTATCCATACCCGCCATCTTCGGCTTTTATTTCTGTGTCTGCATCATACACATATCTTTCAACCGTCACCTCATCAGAGGATGAAATCTTCTCCCATTTTCCTTTTATGCCTTTGGCAAGACGGAACTCTTTAATCCCCTCACCTACCGTTATATCAAGCGGATAGGTCACGACCTTACTTCCTTCATCAGATTTGTAAGTTTCCCTGTATGTCATTGCAGACTCCCATGTCCCATCTGCTTTAATAGGACAGGTGATCACCTTGTAATCGGCATCATGGACAACATAAACATTCACGGCATAATCACTGTAATCTGAAAGGTTCCTTGCAGTTCCTGTGACTTTTCCTTTATAGTTAAAATCATAATAAGTGGATGGGGAGATGTATTTTGCCCTTACCTGATCTTCCTCAACGGATATCCCTGTCACATATCCCCAGACGATATCCCCTGAATAACTGTCATCGTATTCCTTGTCGAATGTTATCTGGCATTTGAAGTTATTTACATCAAGCTGTCTTTTTATAAATGCAAGTGCATCTGATGAAGCCTTTTTATACTCATTCCCGCTGAACACAGCCATCCGAAAGCACCTCCTTAATCCGTATCTTCCTCATCTTCCGTTTCATCCGGCACGGTACAGTAAAACGCAATGACCGTTCTCGTTGAGGAAGAAACCCCGGATATGGATGCACCGACATAAGAAGCAAATGCACTGCCAGATTTCTTATTCAGCGTTACTGTCGGTGTCTTTCCATCATTTGTCTGGTACTGAAAATAAGGTCTGTCATTATATGCCCTTGTAAAATAAAAAGAACCGTTTCCGATAATCTCCCCAAATTCCACCGTGTATTTTGCCGTGGTATTTCTGATATCTTCCACGCTTGTAACAACAGAATAAAGCGAATCATTGATGGTCGGTATATAAGCACCAATCGTAATGCTCACCTCATTATAGTTGAACGGATTCCACTCCATGCCGACCACACGCTTCTGCCTGTATATGGACAAAGGCTTAAAGTCAAGAAGGAGTTCATCCCCAAGGTCAACATTTCCTTTTCTGTACAGGTCAACGGAATAACTGTACCTCTGTTCCGTTGCATTATAGGAATAACTGATATCCTTGACATTTTCCGTTTTCATGATATCCACTGTCTGGCTGTTTCCCCTGTGCTTACGGATGCCGATAGCGTATCCGTAATATTCGATTTCCCCTTTTACAAGGGCAAGCAGCTGCATCACACAGGCACGTCTTGTTGCTTCTGTATTTACCCTGAGTGTTACCTTCTTTTCTATGTCCACCGTACCGACACTAAATGGTGTTCCTGCAAGCAGCGCCCACAGTATCTGTCTTGGAGTACCCGTCATGTCAAAAGCAGTCACCTTATATTCATCGTCATTCAGGATATAGGAAATGTGTTCACATTCCATCTCGGTATAACATACACCACTTGATATACTTTTTTTCACATTCGTAATGTTAAACACCAGTCCGTCCAGTTCTGCAATGCATTTTACATCAACAAAAGAATCTATCTTCCTCGTCAGCATCTTAAAAGACATCGTGCATTCCCCGTCCAGTTTTGCCGTAATGCTGCAGGCATTGACGGCAGAGTAAGAACGGATAAACTCTCCCGAAGTATTCCCCTTTGTCTTTTTATAAAAATTCAATACCGGATGCGGAGGTATCTCCCTGTATCTCGGACGGATGGTCTTATCCTCATGAATATCCGTAAAAGATGTATTCCACCCTATAAAAAACAATCCCTTGATTTTTTCCGGGGACGGAGGGACTGCATCCTCTCCTTCCTTTACTTTCTGTGTTGAAAGATAATCGTCCCCAGCGTAGTTAAGGAAATTGACTGTATAATAAATGCTGTCGCTCTTATAGGTCGGACGGACTGTCATGTCCTCCATCACTTTTGTGATATCCACATTCCATCCGTTAAACACCATGCCCTCTATTACTTCCGGCTGTGGTGCAAGGTCTGTGGCATCACCGCCTGCTTCCACATCACAGGTGCCGAGCAGGTCAGTCCCTGCATAATTTAAAAATCTTACGGTGTAATAAACCACCCCGTCTACAGTTTTTGACACTGTCTGCACCTCCTAACTTATTCCAAGATTTCTCATGGATGCCTGACCATTGGAATACTGTATCTGTGACACAAGTGTCGTGATCACCCTTCCATCCAGCATGATCGGCTGGTTAAGTTTTACCGTACCGTTCTCCCCGGAAGAAGTCTTTCCTCCGACAGTGGCATTCAGGCTTGCATCCATATCCGGCACCATATTTTCAAGATTCATGGTATCCGTCAGTTTCTCGATTTCCTTTGTTACAAGTCCCCTGCTCTTTTCTATTCCTTCAGCCAGTCCGCCCATGAAATCCGGCATCCATGACTCATAATCAGTAAGTGGTCCTTCATCCGGCACGGAGAAATGCAGATAAGACTTTATTGTTTCAGCCACATTGGATACGGCATCCTTTACCTTGCCGATGCACTTCTTGATGCCGTTTACGATTCCGTCAATAATGTCTGTTCCCCACTTGACCGCAGACTGTGCAAGTCCCGTGATAAAGGAAACGGCTGTTCCAAATCCCGTTTTTATCGTTGTAACAATATTTCCTATGGTTGTCTTTATGCCGGTCCACATCGCAGTAAAGGCACCGGAAACCGCTGTCTTTATTCCATTTACCACCGTGGTCACGATTGTCTTTATCGTATTCCATGCTGTCGTAATAAAAGTCTGGATTGCTGTCACAACCGTGGTTATCACGGTCTTGATTGCATTCCACACGGTTGTCACCACAAGTTTGACTGCATTAAATACTGTCGTGATCAATGTTTTGTAGATGGTAAAATAGGTGACAATCACTGTCTTTATCACTTCAAGCACCGTGGTGAACACAAGTTTTATGCCGTCCCATATGGTTGTAAAAAATGACTTGATTGCCCCAAACACGGTTGCTGCCGTAGTCTTTATTGCTTCCCATGCTGTTGAGAGGAATGATTTGATTGCATTCCATACTGTAACAGCAACCTGTTTCACATTCTCCCAAAGGTCAATCCAGAACTGACGGAAACCGTCACAGTTATTCCAGAGATAAATAAAGGCAGCCACAAGTGCTGCTATGGCTGCAATAATAAGAACGATAGGATTTGCAAGCATTGTCGTATTCAGTGCTGCAAATGCCCCCTTAACTGTATTGATGACTCCGGCAATCTTTGGAACAATGGTCATGATCGTTCCAACAGCTGAGATGACTTTTCCGACAATGATAAGAACCGGGGCAAGGGCAGCCACGATAAGTGCAATTGTGACAATCGTTTTCTTTGTCCCTTCATCCAGTCCGTTTAATGCATCAACAAATGATTGTACCCATCCAACGATCTGTTTTATGGCAGGCATCAGAAGTTCTCCGAATGAAATGGCAAGTCCCTCTAATGCGGATTTCAATATGGTGATCTGTCCCTGCAGGTTATCAAGCTGTGTATCTGCCATCTGTCCGGCAGCACCCCCACTGTCTGCAATAGACTGCTGAAGGTCATCCCATGTACTTCCCGTATTGGCAAGCAGTGCGTTCACGGATGACAGGTCGGTTTTATTAAATATCCTGCCGATGATATTTGATTTCTCGGCAGAGGTCATCCCATCCATTCCAGAATTCAGGTCACCCAGAATATCATTCATGCTCCTCATGTTTCCTTCGGAATCATAAACCTGCAGTCCCAGTTCTTCCATCGCAATGGCAGCCTTATCCGTAGGATTCTGCAAAGACAGGATGATGTTTCTTAGGTGCGTACCACCCTCTGCACCCTTGATACCATTATTGGCAAGGATGCCGAGTGCCGTATTAAGCTCTGCCGTACCACCCTTGATGGATTTGGCTGTTGCACCGATGGTAAGGATACCTTCCCCCAACTGTGCAACGGATGTATTCGTAGTAGATGCCGTCTTTGCCATCTGGTCTACCATCGTTCCTGCTTCATCAACTCCCATACCAAGGGCTGACATCGCATCCGTTACCATATCAGAAGCATCGGCAAGTGCAATATCTCCGGCAGCTGCCAGATTAAGTACAGTCGGTAAAGTATCGCACATCTGCTGTGTATCATAGCCAGCTAAAGCCAGATAATTCAAAGCCTCAGCACATTCGCTTGCAGAAAACGCTGTCTCTGCACCCATCTTCTTTGCCAGTTTGGAAAGGGTGTCCATCGTATTAACAGACTGCCCGTCAACCGTTGACATGGAGTCTTTAGTGATTCCCATTGTAGCCTGTACCTGTGACATGGAGGATTCAAAGTTTGCTGCCGTTGTAACCGCAGCCGTACCAAGCCCTGCCACAGCCCCTGTTACGGGAAGAAGTTTCTGTCCGGCAGACGATATGTTGTTTCCGACCGTCTTTAACTTTTCCCCGGACGCCGCTATCTTCTGAACTGCCGTTGCTGACTGGTTCGCCTGGGTTTCCAGATTCTTTAAGTCTTGCTCCGTTTCTACGATTTCCCTTTGAAGGGCATCATACTGCTCTTTGGAGATTTCACCATTGGCAAGAGCAGTGTTTGCCTGTTCTGCTGCCGTCTTTAAGGTTGTCAGTTTTTCTTTTGTTTCACCCACAGCCTCTGAGAGCAGCTTATGTTTCTGTGCTATCAGTTCCGTGTTTCCCGGATCCAGTTTCAGCAGTTTATTTACATCCTTAAGCTGTGACTGGGTGGATTTTATCTGTCCGTTCACACCTTTAAGTGCATTCTGCAGTTTGGTTGTATCACCACCGATTTCTACGGTAATTCCCTGAATACGGCTTGCCATGAATTCTCACCTCCTTCTAAAAATGGGTACAAAAAAAGCACCAACCGAAGTTGATGCTTGTAAAACAATTAACTTATACTATTGGTAATATCTCATAGAAAACACACCCCTGTTCTCTTGCCTGCGTTTCACACATTTCCTTTGTATCAGCATATCCTCTTGGATTCTCATTTATATCCACCCAGTAATATTTATATTCACTAACAGGTTTTCCCCATATTTCCTGCATAACATTATCTATAATTCTACATTCGACATCCGAAATATCCTCAGAAAAAATCTTTACTTTTCTTTCAATGTATTCATCATCATGGTGTATGAAACTATCAATTATATCGTATAGTATATTCGAAAATCTCAATGCTTTTTCATCCGAATCGATATATACACTGAACCCATTCTCATAAATTTCCTTAATGGCATAGTTTTGTTTTTTCAGAGCCAGTGATATTACCATTATCCTGGCAAAATCAATATATGCTACTGGAAAAAAACAGTTTATATCATCATCAATAATTGTATAAAATCCCTTTGTTTTTATGTTTCTTATATAACCTGTTTCATCGGGTTCATAATAATATTCCTTCGCATTTACTATTGGCTGCTCAGGCAGCATAACATTACCACATACCAACTCATCCATACTGACACCAAATATCCGGCAAATATCTTTTACAAAATATATATCCGGTTTGCCTTCTCCCCTCTCCCATATAGAAATCGTCTGTCTTGTTACATGAATCTTATCTGCCAGTTCCTGCTGGGACATATTGTTTCTGCTTCTTAATATGTTTAAATTTCTTCCAAATCTTATATCTCCTTGAACCATAATATACCTCCGTTAATTGATGTAACAACTATATCACCCTGACAAATTACCTGTCGAGCAAATCATTGTTACATCAATTTTTTGTGATGCAAATAATTCTAACATAGTCAATCAGAAACGGTCGAAGTCCTTCTGTGTTGCAACTTCTGGATACTTGTAATCATCATTACTGCTTTCAGCATACATGTCATTAACCATACCTATTGTCAGAAGATCAAGATCACGGATAGATAAGCCAATCTGTACACACCTTAGAAGAAATAATGGTGTTGTCATCTGGCGTTCTGTCGGGCGAAGTTTTTTTTAGCCTCAACATCCGTTTTTACGTTCAGTCCCCATAATTCTATGAGCTGTGGAAGAATCTGATAAATAGAAAATGTATTAAACTCGTCAAGCCATTCTTCTGGTGTATCGGGAATGCCTGAATCTGCGTGTTTTGCCATAACGTAGGCAATATTCTCAAACATCTCAAGCGAAAACAGATCCAGGCTTGAACTCTCCTCTTTATCTTTTCCTACAGCCTTCTCCAAGGCACTCAGGTCTTTATAAATATCCCTTCCAAACTTAATACGATAAATTCGTGGGATTGCAGCAGATGCCTTGAATGGCACCTGCTTTCCATCAATTTCAAGATTTTTTATAAGGCTCATGATACGACCTCCTTAGAACCGTTCCTTGCTGATGATACCTTTGTACTGTCGGACTGGCCTGATGCATCAGATACTGCTTTCGGAAGATATACTGTTTTATACCAGCCATCATAAGCAGCCGCTGAAGTGCTGTCGGATGTACGTGCCTTTACATAGCCACCATCAAGAGGTGATGCCGTAATCGACAGGGTTTCTGTCTTAACTTCAATCTCATCTTCCTTTGTTGCAGATTCGATGGTTGGTCTTGCCGCCGTACAGTTATAAAGCACATGACGGATTTTATTGATATCACCATCAAATTCAAACAACAGTGCAAATTTACCTGTTTCCACGGTTGCATCCTCCACAAGCACATTATTGGCATCGAGGGATTCCTTCAGTACATCGGTACGGAACGACTCTGGCACCAGAGCAAGTTCAAGGTCACCTTCATAGCCCTGATTGTTATTGATCGTGTAATATGCATATCCGTCTGCATAGAATACACTTGGCTCTCCGTTTGGATCAAGCGAAATGGATACCGCACCTGGCATCGGCACAGGTGTACCATATGTCACCTCCCCATCATCACTTTTGGTAAGCAGCGCATAATGCACATTTCGAATATTAAACTTGACTTTATTCTTTTTATTAGCCATTTCTATACCTCCATCTGATAAAGCACCTCATACAGATTTTCAGATTCAATCCATACTTCGCTTTTGACATAAAAAATGCCATGCCTATCCAGCACAGCCTCTACAGTTTCTTCAAGCTCCACATCCTTCTTGTTGGTATAAAGCTCAATATTTAATCGATTCACTTTAAAATACACTTTTCCATCTGCTGCAAAGTGATTACTTCCCGGATATAAGAACACTAAAAAAGGAGGATCCGGTGACTCTCCCTCTACGAAATGATCATATGCATACGGAAGATTCATCTCCGCAAGCATTGTCATTACTTCCTGATGTGTCATTCCCGTAATCCCCTTTCAATTTTCTGCTGTAACATTGTCGTTCCATGTTCTTCTGCCGGTGCTATATGTGGGACTGCGGCAACTCTACCTCCTCCACGTTTCGCATGACCATGTTCCAAAAGATGCGCAATCTGATACCTGTTCTTGGAATGAACTGTCATTGTAAGAGAATTACTGGTCTCCTTCGTTTTCTTGGTAGCCCAACTCTTTTTATAAGCACCGGTCCTCTTTGGAGCATTTGCAGATATTTCTTTTTTGACTTCCTTACTAACATCCTTCACACTTTGCTTTACCATATCGCTCTGTGCATCGGCATATTCCGTAAGGCCCTGCATAATAATATTTGCGAGCTGATCAACACTTACTGTATTTGCCATACCATCACCTCTTTACCAGGCTCGCGCGGAGCTTCAATGTCTTATTTTTGTACTGCACGTTATCAACAAATGAAATATTGTAAAGCTGTCCATGAAATACAATGCGGAAGTGTTCACTATCAATCGCAGCCGCCTCACTACAATAACGGATTAGAAAATATAAATCTGTCTGTGCATTTACCTGTGCTGCTGCCCAGTATTCTTTTCCAGAAAGATTATTTGCGTATGCAGCACAAGAATAATAATCCTCCCAAACAAGAACATGATTTCCATCCTTATCTGTTACAGCCTTACTTTTTTGAATTGTGATACGTTCCCGCATTGTCTCAATCATCAAAAGACCTCCTTACGGATTGGAAAAAGCAGATACTTCACCGTTTCAGTCAGGTTCTTGTGATCCGCTTCTTCCCTGTGTTCATACAGGTACGCAATCGTAAAGAGCTCTGCAATTTCGACAATCTCCTTATACGGGAGCAGCTCCTCATCATTTAAGCGCGTCACCTCTCTTACCAAGGTTTCTGCCGAAACGATGAGACTGCTAATCAGTGCATCATCATCTGAGGAATCTACTCTCAGATAACTTTTTGCTGCTTCTAACGTAACCTGCATTTATCCTACCTCCTGGTCTTATTTTGCAGACGCCTTTACATCAAGTGTCTTTACTGCCTCAGAAAGAATCAACTTACCATCGACTCTCTCGGATGCTAAAAATCCCACCTGACCGGTTGTTGCAAAGAGCTCATTTAATCTCTTAAAGCTACGTCCCTGGCGATCCGCGATCCAGTAATAAGAGTAATCACCAAAGGCCATAACTCTGTTTCCGGCAGCAAGCTCTGGAACATAAATGGATGTCCGATAAGGACGATTCAAAATTCTATCCGGCTCTCCTTCTCTTACAGAAGGCTGCCAGATATAATTTCCATTGCCATCCTTGAGCTTACGAATCGCCTTTACTGTAGAATCATTAAGCAGCCAAGTTGCCTTATTACGATACGGTGCACGAAGGCTATAATAAAGATCCATCACATCATCAAAGGTAATACTTGTGGTAGCTGCTGTCACACCAATGTCAGCACCACCGGTCTTATTGAAAATACCAATCGGCTTTCCGGTACCATCACCAATGAAGAAGGCTTCCTCTTCCTTTGTTCCAATACGACGTCCAAACTCCTTAGAGATGTACTGTTCAATATTGAAAACAGAATCATTAAGGAGCTCATCTGATACCTTGATCATGGTAGCGAGCTTGTGTGCTCCAATGGAAGTCTGTCCGAAACTATCATCACTTTCCGGGAATTGCCCGCCTTCATCAATCCATGCTGCTTCTCCCTTGGAAGTAACAATCGGAATCTTACGATCTCCAGATGATGTTTTAATGACAGTTGCAAGGCTTCTGAAGAATACTTCATCCTCCAGGGCTTCCACTAACTTCTTTTCATACTCGTCCGGAACCAGATACCCACCCTCAGAATCCGTACCAATGGAAAGAGCGTTCTGGATTTCATAAGAATTCTTGTTTCTCATGCTATTCCAAAACGCTCTCTTATACTCGTCTGTAGCTCTACCGGTCCTTGTTTCACCTCCCGGCAGGGTGTTTGGCTTATTTGTAATTGGTGTACTTGTTGCTTTTGTAAGCTCTGCATCTATCACTGCCTGACGTTCGAGTCGGTCAATCTCTTTTCCAAGATCAACAACCTCTGCTTCCATCTTGTCATAAGTTGCCGCATCCTCCGCAGACATCAGCCCATTGGATCCCTGCTTGGAATCTAAAAATGCCTTTGCTGCCTCCCATGCTTTTGCTCTCTTTTCCTTTAATTCTAATACTTTACTCATTGTGAAATCCTCCTATCGTTTTAAGAGATCAAGTCTCTTTCTTAACTGGTCTACAGGTACTGTTTCCGGTGCCTTATCTGTCACCTTATTCAAAAAGGAATCTGCAACCGATTTTCTGGAATAGGCATAGGCATTCTGGAATGGGAACTTCTTCTTTTTCTCATCCTCGTCGCCTTCACCATCTTCCCCTGGTTCTTTTCCTTCTTCTTTCTCATCCGGATCCTCATCTTCTTCCGGCTTTTTCTTAGGCTTTTCTTCTGCGGCAAATAATACTTTGTCAGCAAATCCAAGCTCTACAGCTTTCTTGGCATTAAACCAAGTCTCGTCATCCATCATCTTTGACAGCTTGTTTCTGGAAAGACCGGTCTTATCCACATAAGCATTTAAGATGGATTCCTTCACCTCATTTAACATTGCAATGGCGGCTTCCATATCTTTGGTGTTTCCCATTGCAAGTGTCGCCGGGTTGTGAATCATCATCATTGCTACTGGACTGACAAGTACGGTATCTCCTGCCACAGCAATAACCGACGCTGCAGATGCTGCTAAACCGTCAATCTTAACTGTCACATGCCCCTTATAATCACGAAGCATGTTGTAAATCTGAGCTGCTGCAAATACATCTCCTCCTGGAGAGTTAATCCAAACAGTAATATCACCGCTGTCTGCATTCAGCTCATCCTTAAAAAGCTGTGGAGTCACTTCATCGCCATACCAGGTCTCATCTGAAATTTCTCCATTTAAAAAGAGCGTCCTCGTTGCTTCGAGTTCGCCCTCATTCTTTACCCAGTTCCAAAACTTACGTTTCATCGCTTACCTCTCTTTCTATTATTTTCTAGTGGTTTTTCTTCCGGCTCAGGTTCCGATTCTTCCTGCTGCGTCTGTCCAGCAAAAATACCAGCATCAGACAGCTTGCACATATTTCCGTTAATGAGGTATAGATTTCCACCTTCCTCATCAGATAAAGGATTTAAGTCCTCCATCTCCCTGATATCGTTGGCAGATAACCACCCGTTCTGTCTGCCAATGGAATAACCATTCATTCGTGACTGATAATCACCTCGAAGCAGGCCATCCACATTTAACTTAATGAAATACTTTCCCTTTTCCCCTGGAAGAAGAAGATCCTTTTGTAAGCTCTGCTCCCATCTGATTACCCAAGGATCCAGGGTGTACTTTACAAACTCTAGCGACTGCTGCTCAATATTGGAAAAGCTCGACTTCTCCAAATCTCCAACCATATGAGGTGGAATACGATAGAGCCTTGCTATTTCATTGATCTGAAATTTCCTGGTTTCCAAAAACTGTGCTTCTTCCGGTGGAATACCAATCTGCTGGTATTTCATTCCTTCTTCCAAAACAGCAATCTTATGCGCATTATTGGTTCCCCTATACACTGCGTTCCAGGATTCCCTCACCTTTGACGGATCCTTTAATACCCCAGGGTGTTCCAGCACGCCGCCAGGATTGGCCCCATTCGCAAAGAAGGAGGCTCCGTATTCCTCACAGGCAAGTGTCATGCCCACAGCGTTTTTTGCCATTGCAATCGGTGAATATCCAATCAGACCATCAAAACCAAGTCCCGGAATATGCAGTACATCTTCCTTTTTCAGTTTGATGTCACCATACTGTTTGAAGTTTGGATTCTCCTCTGTATTTCTGGAATACACGTAGTAGATTTCACCCTTCTCATCACGCTGCACATCCACCTTGTTTGGAAGCAGCGGGTAAAGAGCAAGCACCCTACCAGCTCCATCTCTAATGATCTGCGCATAGGCATTTCCCCAAATTAAAAGATGACTCATTAGCGTTTCTCTAAACACAAATGAAGTCATCTCCGGATTGGGCTCATCATGAAGCACCTGGTATAGGCTGTGGTCATAAACCATCTCTTTACCGCCACCTTCTTTGTACTGGTAGACGTGAATCGGAAGTGATGCGACAGCTTCCGACAAAATTCGCACGCAAGCATACACTGCTGTGGTCTGCATTGCAGTCGTTTCATTCACCGGCTTACCGCTGGTTGTCCTTCCAAACAGGAAGGAATAACCGGCATCTGCGGCCTTGTCCTGGGGCTTATCTCTCGCCTGACCAAAACCAAATAAACTCTTAATTCCCATAGGGCACCTCCTAATTCTTTACATGAAAAAAGCACCTACCGAAGTAAGTGCTCCTTATAACTATTTGGCTATATATTGTTTCATCTCATTATATCTTCCAATTAATAAATCCGTTGTCTCTTTTCTTTCAAAAGTCTTTCTGTCATCAAAATCAATCTCAGGTTGTGCCACAATAAACTCGACAATCTTTGCAAAAATCACTGTAGCCTGATCTTCATTTGACAGAACATCCAATATTTTCTTACAATAAGTTTCCATCTTATTTTCATTAAATCTTGGAACTTTTTTGCCAGACACATACATTCTAAACAACATCATCGCATGATATCTGGACTTATTGTATTTCTTATCAATCACTTTATTTGTAATCAATTTTTCTATTTTATATTGTGTCAAGGAACTCGTATAATAAATCCATTTTTGATCAGTAGGATTAAATATCTTATCTCCAACTTTTTTTACAATAGCGCCATAATTACCTGAAACTCCATGTGGATTGTTTAGAAACATTGCGGTTACTGATTTTATCTGTTGTGGAATATTAATGATTCTTGTTTTTGGAATGGATTCCAAACGATATTGACCTGTTCGTCTTTCATAATACAATCTATCTTCTTCTGGAAAAGTACTATAAAATGTTTCCAATCCTTTTTGAAATTCAGATAACGCCTCAAGCTGTTCAGGCTTTATAGATGTCTGACTATTTGTTGCCTTTGTTATCCTATTTTTAGTTGTGTCATCTGTTGTCTCAATGACCTTAATAGGTATCAACAAATCATCTATCCATTCTATATTCCTATTGTCATACAAAACGTGACTTGTCTGGCACCCATTTACAATTTGATAATCTGTTAAAACTGTGGTGGTTCCTGTCATTGTTAGCTTATCTGCAATGATAGTTATTCCATTATTAAGCATACAAAATGAATTAACATCTTTTGTCTTTAATGTGTCCATTATTGCTTTATTAACCGGATTTGTATCACCTAAAAAGTCACGAATGTTATCATCAAAAACAGGTTTAAGCGCATCGGCCTCGCCTATTATAATTTTTCGATATTCGCTGAACGGGATAACCCCACTATATCCAATACTTTTATTATCTTCATCACTAAACATAACAATATTTTTTTCAAATTTGAATTTAGCAGACATAACATTCTTTGTATTTCGATACATTGTCTGTATTTCTGCTGCTCCACAAGGAGTAAATCTCACTTCTGAAAAAATATTAAGATCCATTAATTCTTTCACATTTCGATCTTTCACCTTTGTTAATGTTTTATCGCCAGTCCATTTTCCTGTTGTTACATAATACATGGACAGCTTTGGATTAGCTTCTGTCATATACTCCGCATGATTATAAATGTATTCCTTCATTTCAAAAAAATCTTTAACCTCTTGCGTTGTAAATTCCGAAGCATCATCACCGAAAAATGATTTTGTGAACTCAAAAAAATTCAACATTAAAGTATTATCAAACGATGAAGAAGTCTTTGCCTGAATAAACACAAAATTCACATCCAACATTCGAGAATTTTGTATCTGAAACTCAATCTCTGATACCGACGTAACCAGTTTATGATTAACAATAATCCCAATACCATCGATTCCTTGCGCATTTTTTCCTGTTGAAAATTCTTCTAACTTTATATCAACAATCCCATTTTCTCTATTTACGCAACAAAAATTGCAAAAGTGTTCAAATGCTTTATCTTCTTCTTTCCCATCTATTTCATATGAGTTGCAAAACTCACCTAAAAACTTTTTTGTTATCTGGTCCACTCTAATACCTCCTATAACTAAGTCAGTATTATCATAGCAAAAAACATGACTATTTTCAACAAAATGCACATTATCACCTCCTCCTGTTATAATATGATTATTCCCCTATTATCATACACACTTTCACAACTTCCCTGATTTCTCACAGCTCTATCAACCGCCATAATCGCAGCCACGATACCGTCAATCTTCTCCGGCGACTTGGCCTTTGTAACCTTGATATTTTCCGCTGCGTCCTGCTCTACTACTACATTTCCGCTCATCCACCTAAGCACCGGATTTCCTCCATGCACGATGCGAGCTTCCATGAGTAATTTATAAAATTCCTTGGTAGCCGGGCTCATATCCTTGTAGCCCTGGCCAAACGGAACCATTGTAAATCCGTCATCCATCAGATGCTGGGTAAGCATGGTGGCGTTCCATCTATCCACTGCAATCTCCAAGATATGATACTTGGTTCCCAGGTTCTCGATAAATTTTTCAATAAAGTCATAATTGACCACGTTACCTTCCGTAGCCATCAGATACCCTTGCGCCCGCCATACATCGTATGGAACTGATGCCCTTCTTACCCTGATTGGAATCGTATCCTCTGGAATCCAGAAAAACGGTAAAAGGATATATTTCTCTTCTTCCGTCCTTGGTGGAAATACAAGCACCAAAGCTGTAATATCTCCTGTGCTCGAAAGGTCCAATCCTCCGTAGCACTCTCTCCCAAGAAGGCTATCCATATCAATGGGTTCATTTCCTTGATCGTATATCTGCTCCGGAATAAACCGGGTAAGACTGGATACCCACATGTTAAGACGAAGCTGCTTAAACACATTCTCCTCGGCTGGATTTTGCAGAGCCTCCTTATAGGCATCTCGCACTCTGTCAATCTGAATGGTCTGCCCCAGGGATGGATTTGCTTTGTACCAGTTTGCTTCATCATGCCAATCATCATCATCGGTAAGTCCAAAAACTACCGGATAGAAGGTTGGATCAATCTTCCTTCCATCCAGGATATCCTTAGCCTTGGTATGCAGTTCATAGCAAATGCTCTCCTTCTCTGTACCCGCTGTTGTAATCAAGAAAAACAATGGCTGCTCTCTTGCATCGCCGGAGCCTTTGGTAAGGACATCGTACAAAGTTCTGGTTTTCTGCGCATGCACCTCATCCAGCACCAGGCCGGAAACATTAAGACCATGCTTGGTACCAACTTCTGCAGATAGCACCTGGTAAAATCCCTGGTTGGAATAATTCACGATACGCTTACCAGCACTCATGATTTTGCTTCGTTTCATAAGTGCCGGTGTCATCTTCACCATCTGATTGGCTACATCGAATACAATGGAAGCCTGGCCACGATCCGCGGCTGCGCCATATACCTCGGCGCTTGGTTCATTGTCTGCATAAAGCAAATAAAGAGCGACTGCCGCAGCAAGTTCACTCTTTCCATTCTTCTTTCCAATCTCTATGAAAGCGGTACGGAACTGCCTACAATTATCCTCACCCACGATACCGAAAATATCGCGAATGATCTGCTCCTGCCAGGGAAGCAGCCAGAACCTTTTTCCGGCCCACTTGCCCTTTGTATGGCGCAGGTTTTCAATGAACTTCACAGCTCTATCAGCCTTGCCCTCATCGTAATGAGAAGTCGGCAGCATAAACTTTGTGGGCTGATAGTCCGTAAGCCTCGGATAATCCTTTGGCCTAGTTTCAGCCATCAGCCATTACCCTCAAGCAGTAAAAACTCCATCTCGTCCACGCTGCCTTCCTGGACTTCACCTGCTATCATTCTGCTTCTAGAAGATGGCGTCAGGCCAAACTCACTGCAAAACTTAAGCATTACCTTCAAGTTGGTCTGTGCGATAGATACCTGCGGTACCTGCTGCCAATAACCACTTGGAGTTTTTACAATTGTTCCATGTTTCTCTATGAATTCCTCGGCTTCCTTCCATCTTGCATAGGACTGACAATAACCTGCAAAGGCTGCCATATCCATTTCTGTAAGGGTACCCAGGTTCACCATTTTATCTGCAAGCCTGTCCCATTCCTCTTTCGCTTCATCGTTTAGCCAAGAAGGACACTCTGGTGCTTTCTTTTCCGGAACCGGCTCATACATATTAAGCGGTCTCTTTCCTGGATTTCCCTCCAGGACCTTCACCGCAGTAGGCTTTGGTTTTCTACCTCTCGTTGCCATTTCAAATCTCTCCTTTCAGTGCAAAGTAAAAGGGCCCCGGTTAAGGAGCCCTATGTAAATTCGTAGGTTGTTTTTAGTTGTATTCGTTTAACAAAATGCTATAAGCAATGTTTGTTTCCTCATCCGCAGGCTCAATGTCCCAGCCCCTATCGTAGTTGGCTTTCCACTCTCCGTCGATCTTGATGGAAAGTTTGCTAATCTTGCCTCCGTTGATTCCGTAATCCTCGCTTGGTTCCTCGAAGGCTTTCACCCAGTAGTGGGCCACCTTCATTCCTCCGTCCTTTACCGGAATTCCAATTGTTCCTTCGTGCCATCCGTTTGCCATTGTTGTATCCCCCTTTTCTTTTGGTAGGTACATATTCGCTCTAAACCAAGGATATATCCAGTCAATTCTGCATCATAAACCTACCAAAGATGTGCAAGAAATACAGGGATAAATTGTGTATATTACAACGAGCAAGCAGGCCCTGCGGCCCGCCTCTCGGAATTGTCTTTCTTAGTTTATTGTCATCTTAAATGCTGGAATTTTCTTCTTTTCTCCAGTCTGCCAATCATCGTAGCGGCTGTTGATTTCTACCAGGCCTTCTAGGTGGCATCCTCTTTTTTCAAGTTCTGCGATTGTTTCAATCAGGCTTGAAAATGTAGAGCTGATAGTGAATTCGAAAATTTCAAATCTTTTCATGTTCTCCAAAATCTCATCAATGTCATGGTCCCAAATGACCTCACTGAAATCTGGTAGGTCGTTTCCTGCGCCAACACTTGTAAAGTATGCGGCTCCAAAAGTTGCGTTCACATTAATGTCTCTGTACTTAATTCCTGCTTCTGCTGCTTTGTCTAAAACTTCAATTCTTCTCATGGCTTGTGGCCTCCTTTTCTTTTGGTAGGTACATATTCGCTCTTATCATTACATTTATCCAGTTAATTCTTACCATAAATGTACCAAAGATACTGGCGGCACATTGTGCATATTATTCTATGATTTTTCTGCAAGAATCCTCGCCATAAGCCACTCCCAAGCTGCTACCGCAGTCCCAGGAAACATGAATGGTGCCAATGTCGTCCACTCCAGTAACGGTTCCTTTACTTCCTGCTGGAATGTGGCGGAACGGATCATTCATCTCAATAAGCTCCACCCTGGTTCCCTTCGGATATTCCTTCTTCAATCTTTCTACAATGTGCTCTGGTATTCCAAACATACTAATCATCCTTTCCATGCGCTATCTCCGGTCAAATTTTCAAGCATCACCTTTCTACAGTTTTTGAACTCGTCCCCATTCAGGCCAAGCCTTATGAGGAAACATCGGAATGCGTACTTCTCATTTTCTATTCTGGTCTTTTTCATGACCGCCTTTTTATGTATCATTGCCTGCTTGCAAAGGGCCAGGGTAAATTGCAGGTAAGCCTGCACCCGGTCCGGCTCCAGAGTGGAATTAAATAATCGAAACTCCACAGTTCCCTTCGAAAATAGAGCATGTAAATTAAGTCCATGATATCTGGTACTATGATATTTTCCTTCGGAAGTTTCATAAGGCGATTCCAGATACCAGACCTTTTTAAGCTCTGCAAGACTCTCCGGCTTCTTTTCCAAAATCAAATCCACCAAGTCATCATTAATGCGCTTGCAATATTTCATTCGATCCTTCGGTATAGAAAGGGCCTTATATAAAAGCAGCTCTCTACTACCAATCAAGGTCACCAGGTTTACTATCGCCTGAGGAGTGAAGTTCTTCCCATCCACATGAATGTGAAGCCCGCAGCTGCGATTCACCCTGGCTCCGAGTTGTTGCATATTTTGCAACAACTGCTTTAGGCACTCCAAATCTTCATACTGCAGAATCGGTGTCACCAACTCACATTGTTCTTCCTCAGCAAATGCTTCAATACTGGCATCCCTGACCACCCGCCATATCCGGTGCTTCTCATCTGCAATATCTCTTTCCTTAAGCTCACCGCCTTCATAGAAAAATCCGGTTCCAAAGAAGTCGGCCACTATGGTCGCAGCCGCCTCTCTGGTAATCCCTATGAATTCAATTTCTATTCCAAACTTAAGCCTCTTCATCAGCATTTGCCTTCTTGGTCAGGTACTTCTGCTTGTGGGCTTCCTTCTGTTCTTCCGTTCTAAAGGCGCTGTGGCCGCTTAGGTGGGAAAGTAAGAGCTTTCTGGTTGTCTTATACTCTGTACCGTCCAGGCCCAGGCGTACCATCCAAATGCGGAAGGTGTACTTTTCGTTATCAACCGGTGTTTTCTTCACGCGGATGTATTTGCTTTCCAAGGCAAGTGTGTTGATTTTTCCTGCCAGGGTGGTAAAAGCGGTAATCAGGTCGCTATCGTCGGTTAATGGAAATCCTGTAAAGGTAATCTTGTCTGCTTCAAACTTGATTCCCTTTGTCATGTTGTCGCTTCCACATTCTTCCCAAAGGCTTATAAATTCCTCGGTTGTCTGTGGCGGTTCCTCCATGATGGCTTCTATGAAGCGCTCGTTCACTTCAAAGGCTCTTGGTGCGTTGATGGCCTTGTTGATCAGCTCCGCTTTCGTGTAAAAAATGGAAACCAGGTTAATCAGGCTAAGTCCTGTGTGTCCTTCCATTGGAAGCGAAATCTCAAGCACTTCCCTGTCCTCATCCCAAGCTCCGTCGATCAGGCGCTTTGATGTGAGTGTAAGAAGAAGCTCCATTCTTGTTTCGATGTTCTCCACCACCAGGGTTCCGTCTCGAAGAACCATCAAATCCTCATTCTTGTATGCGAAGGTTGGTGGTCCCTGGTACTTCATCTTTTCTCCTGTTGTCTCCTCAATTGCTGCAATCAGCTCTTTTCTGTCTGCTACCAAACACATAATTTCCATGCTGTGTTCCTCCTTTTCTTTTGGTAGTACATATATCACTCTACCGGCAAAAAATAGCAAGTTAATTCTGTGTATTATCTGAGGTTTTTTCAGACTTTCCAGGCACTTCAGAATATGGAATTTTCACTCCATCTCGAACCACGAAAACACCATCCTCGGAGCTGGTCTGCTCAATATATCTGCGAACAATCACATCCACAAATTTCTCATCCAGCTCAATGCCATAACAGATACGATTGGTCTGCTCGGAAGCAATCAGTGTGGATCCTGAACCTAAAAACGGATCAAGCACAATGCAGTTGCTCATGCTGGAATTCTGGATTGGATATGCCATAAGAGCTACCGGCTTCATCGTAGGATGATCCTTACTGGCCTTTGGTCTATCGTATTCCCAGATAGTTGTCTGCTTTCTGTCTGAATACCAGTTATGCTTGCCGCCCTTCTTCCAACCATAGAGGCAAGGCTCATGCTGCCACTGGTATGGGCTGCGTCCAAGAACCAGCGCGTTCTTCTTCCAGATGCAACATCCGGAAAGATAGAAGCCTGCTGCTGCAAATGCCTTACGAAAGTTCAGTCCTTCAGTGTCAGCATGGAAAACATAAATGGAAGCGTCCTGCTCCATTGACTGTTCCATATTTACAAACGCTGCAAAGAGAAAATTATAAAAATCCTCATCAGCCATGTTGTCATTTTTGATTTTGCCTGCGGTCTCCTCAACATTGACATTGTATGGTGGATCCGTCAGGACTATATTTGCTTTCTGGCCATTCATCAAAACATCATAAGTCTCTGGCAGTGTGCTATCTCCGCAACAAACTCTGTGTCTGCCAAGAAGCCACACATCACCAAGTTTTGCAATCGCAGGTTTGGAAAGCTCCTCCTCCACATCGAAGTCATCCTCTGTGATGTTCTTATCATGCACGCTGTTAAAAAGCTGCTCGATTTCCGGCGGATCAAAACCTGTAAATGCAACATCAAAGTCGCTTGACTGCAAATCCTTAATCAGGTCTGCTAACAGTTCCTTGTTCCATTCACCGGTGATTTTGTTAAGTGCAATGTTCAGTGCTTTTTCCTTGGTCTTATCAATATCGATAACAATACAATCAATGTCCTTATAACCAAGGTCTGAAAGAACCGTCACTCTCTGGTGTCCACCGATGATTGTCATATCTGTATTTACAATAACCGGTTCCACATATCCAAATTCAGTAATACTATTTTTGATTTTCTCGTACTCTGCATCCCCAGGCTTTAGTGCCTTTCTGGGATTGTAGGAAGCTGGCACCAGGTCAGCAATCTTCAATTTTTTAAATTCCATGTTGGTCTCCTTTACTTTTTTTGCATAATAAAAAGGCATCCAGGATTTCCTGAACACCTCGCACATTCCAAAAACACATATTATGAAATTCGCTTTAGAACCAATTTCACTTCTTCCGACTTCTTCGCTTCGTGCTGCCTGCGTTTTATCTCAGCAGCACTCGGCTTCTCATCCGGATCCGTCCAAAAGCGATCTTTGACATAACAAACCCTGCCGCAGTATTTCCTGTTTGGATTACCGAAGGAGATAAATGTCCTATGGCAGTATGCACATCTGCACTCGTAACGCTGCTTTTTGGATTGCGCATCCTTATCCGGATTTACTTTCCACCAGGCCCTTCTGCATTTTTCGCTACAAAAGAGCTTCACTCCCGAATGGGCATTACGGATCAGCGTCGCACCACAATTCTTACAGTGGTTTGGCATTTCACGATGCAAATCATAATTCATCGTAACTAAAGCAGCGCTTCCAGCAAGGCCATGTGTCTTGCAGTAGTATCTGACATTCTCTTTTGTTACGGTTCCGATTTCATTTGCGATTGCCTGGTAGCCGAGACCTTTCAGTCTCAGTTCCACAACTTTCTCTTTTTCATCTGCTGTCATAGGTTTCTCCTTTCCGGCCATGGCCATTTTATAAAATACCGGCGCACAGTTTACCCCAGAAATAAGCGCCTTTCCCCGCAAACCCTAAACCTTTACAGTATATTTCCCGCGTACAGCTCCACTTACCCCTTTACAATTTCGCGAAAATGCGCGTTTGAGGGGGCATCGGTCTTCAGGCTTTTGTCATGTAAAGATTAAGACCGCCCCTCCCCTGTCATAATATCTCTCTGGCCGAACTAAAAATAATTAACACCCTTCGACTAAAATCGGTAGGTTGGATTGTTATCCTCAGTCCATGTCTTTTTATCATGACAAGGCTTGCAAAGAGGCTGCCAGTTACTCTCGTCCCAGAACAACTTCTGGTCTCCTCTGTGGGGAGTGATGTGATCCACCACCGTAGCTTCGGTGAGCTTCCCTTGTCTCTGACACTCCACACACAGTGGATGGCTACGAAGGAACTTCTTACGAGCCTTCTGCCATCGGCTACTGTACCCACGCTTGCTGGCGCTTTCCCTATCCCTACGGTGCAGGGGCTCGTGCACGCTGCAATAAGGACCGGTACCATAAGCCACCAGCTTAGGGCATCCTGGGTGTTTGCATGGGACGCTTGGTCTGTATGGCATGTTCACACCTCCCATGTAAGGGTGCGGCGAAAGGATTAAACTCCGCACCCGCACCAAAAGAATGGCAAAGAAAAAGGCCCTGTGGGATAACCACAAGACCTATCTACAATTCTTTGCAGTATAATAATATCATACCCGCTTTGCCCTTGTCACTGAGGATTTCTGAACAAGTGTAATTTCGAGTTTTGCTTAGGCAATAGCAATACGGCAATAGCAAAATTTATTTTATTAACGCGCATATTTTCTGGACTGTAATATTATTTTTAAATTCATCGTATGGCGTAATATCCTGAATTCTAGTCCTATGTGCACCAAATGCAAGTGTGAGTCTATTGGCATTTTTATAGCTAATGTTCAACGCATCCGCCACTTCTGATATCCACATACCACGCTTCGCATAACCTAACTCTAAGAATTTATATAATGTTTCGACTGTCATTTTAATCCTCCTTCTTACGTCTACTTGTTATTTTTTCGATATGCTGTTCTTCGCCAGAACAAACATATAACATAAAATCAGTGATATCCTCAGATGACCACGATAGTTTTTGAAGCCCTTCAATCAAATTAACAATGACCTGTGTGGGAATTTCCTCGTTAGCATCTTCTTCATTTTCAACTGATGGTTCCTGGACTGATTCCGCTGTCATTTTGAATAATTGTTTTCCCGCCAAGCGCTCTCCCAGGCAAGTTTCCTCCACAAGATATGAGCTCAATAATTTCAATGCACGAGTTGGCATTGGTAACTCTGCTTCACTCTCCAGTGTTAAATTCAAAGTTGACTCGTCCTCTGAAAATGAATGCTTAGAGATCTTTTTAGGATTCTTGGCAATTAAAGAACGTGAATTATAATTTTCTACCCCTTTTTCTATCGCATCTTTTGCATCTGCATCAAATTTCGCTGTTGTACTAACAAACTGCGCGCTAATTGTGTATTCGTTCATAATATCTACCTTCTTTCTCCGGAAGTCCTCCGGTAAACTTCTTGCATTATAATATCAGGTAGACTTCCGAAAGTCAACCGGTAGATTAAAATGTTTGTAAAAATATTTTTCTCATGTTATACTCGGCTTAGTAGCATTGGTAGCCAGAAGGGAGGCGCCAATGAATGAAAGACATCTTAAGGTGTACGAGGCATCCGGGAATAAGCGTAATGTTCCACGCATCAATCTCCAGGGTGACTGGTTATCTGCTCTTGGTTACAAAATCGGTGACCATGTCAAAGTATCTTTTTCTGAAAACCGGATCATTATCAAACCAGAAATAATTGATCCATCACCTAGCCAAATATCCGGCTAATTACTCACTATTTTTACATAACGAAATAAAAAGGAATTTTACTAGGCTACTTTTTGCTACAATTTTTTTGAAAGGAAATTTTACATGTTTTATACAAAAGAACGAAATTTACTATCGGACGGTTATTTCACTATCCTCCGAGAAATTGATAATTGCATCATTGTGCGATCAAAGAACACAGGCCACTGCTGGTTACTTCAAAAAATGCCTGCAGAAGTGATAGGCTGGGCCAGAATTAAGATTGGTCATAAGCATACAATAAAAACAGCGCATTTCCACGACCATGCCAAAGCACGAAATGTAGAATGCGCTATAAAAATGATTAAGGACCATGATGATTATGTCCTCCATCCTGAAAAATACAAAACTGGCACTTTCAACTAAGTAAAAATGCTTCTGTCTGCGATGCTCTGATCTGGTAGCTACGAACCAGGCAATCAATCGCTCTCTTACGACAATTTCTGATTCCCCAGCTATTTGTATAAAAGCAGCTCTCTGCTTCTTCCCATGTCATGCCATCAAGAAAGATCGCCTGACTCATTTCGAGTATATCCTCCGGTAAATGATTTACACTATCTTCGAAAAATGAGATTTCTTCTTCCAGGGCTTCTTTTCGTTTTATCATTGGCATTACCAGTTCCTCGTTAATGCGATCCAGCTTACGCTGATAAGATATCGCAATCTTTGCTGTCTTATCCGATAAATCACTACTTTGTACTCGTTCCCCATCTGGATGAGAGAAGGCCATCGTTGTGATGAGCTCATCTGCTGAAATAAATTCACAGCTTTTGATTTGCTTATCGAGACGCTCCACTTCTCTCACCATTTGAGGATATTCTTTTATGATTTTTTCAACATATCCTTTCATTGCTGCTCCTTCCTACGAGATAAGTCTTGCTTTCACCGCTTTAAGAAGTGCCTCCTGGGTAACATCCTTATTTTCCAGTGCTTTCAAAACATCCTCATCAATTGTTCCTTTGGTGACTACATGCTGAATGGTTACTGTATTTTTCTGGCCCTGTCTCCAGAGTCTCGCATTACATTGCTGGTAAAGTTCCAGACTCCAGGTAAGGCCAAACCAAATGAGATGGCAGCCGCCTTCCTGAAGATTAAGTCCATGACCGGCGCTTGCTGGATGAATCAGCGCCACCGGAATCTCACCCTTATTCCATTTGGTGATGTCCTCAGATTTATCAATCGGAACTGCTGCAAAGTGCTCCATCAATCTTTCCCTGTCGTGCTTAAACCAATATGCAATCATGACCGGATTTCCATTGGCAGCTTCGATTAAGTCCTCGATGGCATCTAACTTTCTATCATGAATTTTTCTGACTTTCCCGTTCTCATCGTAAACTGCTCCGTTTGCCATCTGATGGAGCTTATTGCTAAGTCCGACTGCTGACTGCGCATCAATATCTCCACCTTCCATCGGCAGGATCAAATCTGCTTTCAGACTATCGTACATCGCACGCTCTTTTTCATTCATGGTAACTTCCACATTGGACATGATAAGTTCTGGCATATTTAAATGGTCTGTTGCCTGCATACTCACACAAATATCAGAAATCTTTTTATAGATCGCATCCTCCGCACCCTCTCTCGGTTTGTAGGAAAATATCACATCACGATTTCTTTTATCCGGCATAAAGTATCGCTCCCTGTATCCACCAATAAATCTTCCAAGTCTCTCACCCATATCAAGTAAATTGATCTGTGCCCAAAGGTCAATCAGCCCATTTGGTGTAGGTGTGCCGGTCAGTCCAATTACACGTTTTACCTGGGGACGAACCTTCCTCAGTGATTTGAGCCTTTTACTTTGGTGGCTCTTAAAGGAACTCAGCTCATCAATGCAGATGCAGTCGAAATAAAATAATTTATTATCCACCAGCCAGGAGACATTCTCTCGGTTGATGATATAAATAAATGCTGGCTTCGACAGTGCTTCGCGTCTTTCCTTTTCAGAGCCAACCACCACAGAATAGGTCAGGCCCTTTAAGTGATCCCACTTTTCAATTTCCTTTGGCCAGGTATCTCTGGCAACCCTTAATGGTGCTATCACCAAAATTCTGCCCACCTCAAAATAATCAAGAGCCAGTTCCCACAGCGCTGTCAGGCTTATCACACTTTTTCCAAGTCCCATTGAAAGTAATAATCCGCAGGCTGGATGCGCGATGATAAACTCAGCAGCGTAGGTCTGGTAATCATGCGGCTTGTATTGCATCAAGCATCACCTCAACTTCCTCTTTGCTATCCAGGCAGAATACTAAAAATCCTAATCTCTCCAATTGACTTTTTCTCTTTTCCTGGAGCAGACGCATCTTTTTCCCTGGTGACTTCAACTCAATAAAACCTATCTTTCCATCCGGAAGAAGCACCAATCTATCTGGAACACCTGAAAGGCCCGGACTCACAAACTTCAGAGCCATACCATTCCTTTTCTTTGCAGCCTTTACAAGAGCTGCCTCTACTTCTTTTTCTCTCATAAAACCTCCATTGCTTACTTGCTATTGCTTTACCCCTAAAAACTTTCTATCCCCTTATACGTGTTATATACACGTTCTTGCTTTCTCTTATTTATATACATACATAACTTTTATAAATAATAAGCAATACGGAAATAGGAAGCCTAGCAGCCCTGTATCTTCTATGCTAACGCCATTTCTATTTCCATAGCCATTTCCGACGGTTGCGCCATGATAAAGCACATAAGAAATGGCCTTGTTTGGCATCTTACGAAACCACTTCTTCCGCTACCGCGTCCTCATCTCTTACATAAGCGATCTGTGAGCCATAGCTTTGGAATGATAATTTGCCGGACTTATTCCCGTCGTAACGCTTCCAACCATCAATCTTTGCCATAATCGCATTAAGCTCATAGCTATCCTGCTTCTTAATGGATGCCGGATCCTTAGAGAAACACTCAGCCCAAATCTCCAAATTGCAGACCTTCTCACGAGCTACAACACCTGGTTTACCCTGGCTGGTAAACTCGTCCCCTGACAAGTACATGCGGCGCTCGGACAGAGTCATCTTTGGCCAGTCCTCCGGAAGCAGCGTATTAAGGTATGCTCGCACCAGTCCTTCTCTATCATCATTTTCCAGAGCTTCCTGCTGCTGTTCATAAGCAGATACTGCGTCTGCTCCTTTTAAGATCAGCTCCTCACCGGCATTGTATAAAGAAAGTGCCTCCGCCCAAACCTGGTCCAAGGTAGCATTATCCAAATCCCAAGGATGCTTCTCGCACTGGCCTGTTACCTGTACCGGCCAGAAACGACGGTTACCTGTCACATCACGAAGAAAGTGCTGACTATTGGAAGTTCCACAGATAATACACTGGCGAGGGTGGTTTTCAACCACAGTTCCATAAGCGACACGAAACTTATCATCCTGGCGAGAAGCAAAACTCTTGACGGTCTCCACTTCTACCTTCTTGATACCGTTCATCTCACCAATCTCCATAATCCAAAATCCCTGGAGCTTCTCTGCACCGGTCTTATCCCTCATATCCGAAATGGTAAGAGAATCGGAAAACCAGATGGAACCCAGCTTTGCAAAAATCATACTCTTACCAATACCCTGTGGGCCGGAAAGGACTAAAACAGTATCAAATTTCACACCCGGTTCGAATACCCTAGCCACCGCTGCAGTGAGTGTCTTTCTTGTAACCGCACGCACATAGGAATTATCCTCTGCTCCCAGATAGTCGATAAGCAAACTCTCCAGGCGCTTGGTTCCATCCCACTCTGGCAGTGCTTCCAGGTATTCTTTGATTGGATGGAAGGCTCTCTCCGCAGATGCTTTTAAGAGCGCATTCTTTAATTTGGTAGGACTGAAGATGTGATACACACCATCCAGATAAATGGAAAGTGACGCCAAATCAGAATCAGACCAGCCTGGTTTAATCTGCTCCCAAGGAAGCAGCTCATCATTTCTTACAGAAATTGCACAGGAAAGTTCGTTATAACAAATCTCCTGCAATCTCTTGTCATGACGCAGAATAGAAAAGAAATTAAGAAGGGACTCTTTAATATCACCATTCTTATCAAGCTCCAGCAGTGTCTGCCAGTTATCGTCCTGCAACTTATCATCAAAATCATCGCCTGCCTGAATCTCACGCTCCTTTGCAAGCTGCAGTTTTACCTTCTCATCCTTAATTGCAAAATCTACCATTGCTTTATATGATGGCAGCTTCGTTGGCGGCGTATCCACTTTGGCCTTATCATCCAAAGAACCAAACTTGTGAACCCTCACCACATCAAAGGCATTCATCAGATGCCCACACGCAGGATCCGTTGCATGATGGGAGTAGGCAAACTTATCATCATAAATAACTACACCGGCGCTACTGTCCGCAGGAATATAATCATATCTTCCAGCCATAGCGGATGGCTTATAAATGTCCGAAATAAAAGTATCAATTGCTTCCTCAATGGTATAGGCTCTACAAAACGCACCGACCATTCCTTCCTTTTCCAGCGGATCCGCTTGCTTTGCGATGGTCCTCTTTACAATTTCAGACTGGCGGGAACTCATAGGCCACTCGCTGGTATCCCTCCAATCCTTATAGCGTGCAAGGATAGTATCCGGATTTAACATTGGTCCGTCCTGGGCCTCAAACAAAAACTCTCCATCGCTGCTGGTGGAAGGCCAATACATAAGTCTGGCTGCTTCATAGCAGGTATCGTCCACCTGCTCCATACCAATATCCTTTGCAACCATTCTGGATACCGGTGCATATTCCTCCGCAGATACTTCCCTGGAAAGCGGGATAATCAATCTGACACGAGGAGCCTCTGGTGTATGCTTATGGGTGGAATACATGAGGCACTTAAAATCAAAAAGCATAGTGATTGCATCCCATACCCCCGGAGCTGCATGATCCAGGTCTAAGGTCAGAAGTGATCTGCCTTCCACAAACCCATTCTTACGCTTACCACCTTTCAGTGCGCCACCCACAAAACCACCGACGTCCTTGGCGTTATCCTGTGCCGGCTTACTCATCTTTCGATATTCTGAAATGGTTTCAGTGGTACGAATAGTCTGGGAACACTTCTGCTTAAAGTCCTCCCAGGACATTTCCTTATTCTTCCACTTCTTATCCATTCTGCTATTTCCTACCGCTATTCTCATAACCTGCCGCCTCCTTCTCTAATTCTCGTTTGATGCGATAGATGCCAATATTGGCACCTTCGACATTTCCTGACAAAATCTGTCCTTTAATGGACTGATAAGTCCTTTTAGGAATCTTCCCCTTAAGGCTCCTAAGTTCTGTAAAAGTTCTATTTACATTTACGATCATGCCGCTTCCTCCTTAATCCTTTTGATAAAATTCACATTCATATCCCGCTGCATTTAAGATCAGCCCTGGTGTCCAATCGGGTGCTTTCGACATAATCTGACACGCATCCTCAAGAACTGCATCTCTCGGAGCTTCAATGACAGCTTCATCATGCACATGCATAACAATGTCATAACCGGCAGCTTCCATACGAGCCATTGCTTCTGCCAAAATATCTCTACTCATCGCCTGGATAATGTTCTCCACAAACTTTGGACCGTAAGAGTCAATCTTTCCCCATTTCTTTGTGGCATCCACACCCATGTAGGCAATCTCGTCCCTGTCATAATCATTGCGATATACGCTTGGCTTTGCATAGGCGAGCCTTCTTCCACTTGGCAGGCCAATAAACAACATGCCGGACTGATATTCAAAGGTCAGGCACTTATAGGTCTGTGGCTGTTTATCCTTTACTGCTTTAATGACACATCTATGAACATCCCACCACAGCTTTACAATGGCCGGATTACTCTGTCTCCAGGAATCCACAATCGGCTGCAATTCTTCCTCAGCAAGCCCCATATCAATAGCACCCATGCTGATCATCGCTCCAACTCCACCACCATATCCAAGTGCCAGTTCTGCGATCTTACCTTTCTGACGCAGCTCTCCATTGACACCATGCTTTTCAACCGGAACACCAAACATCTGACTGGCAGATGCGCAATAGATATCACCGTTGTTCCTAAAAACTTCCTGACGCCAGCTCTCCCCAGCAAGCCATGCAATTACCCTGGCCTCAATTGCACTAAAGTCAGCTACCATAAACTTACAGCCTTCTCTCGGCACAAACGCAGTACGAATAAGCTGAGAAAGGGTATCTGGAATAGAATCGTACAAAAGCTCTACTGCTTCAAAGCAACCACTCTTTATCAGATTTCTTGCTACCGCCAAATCAGGAATATGGTTCTGTGGGAGGTTTTGCACCTGCACAAGTCTGCCTGCCCAGCGGCCCGTTCTGTTAGCTCCATAAAACTGCAACAATCCATGTGCCCTTCCATCGCTGCAGCGGCAGGTCTCCATTGCCACATATTTTTTCACGCTGGACTTGGAAAGAAGCTGCCTAAGCTCTAACACTTCCTTTACCGGTCCGGTTGCTGTTTCCATAACTGAAGCCACCTCTGCTTTTGTAAGTGTCTCCATTTCGACACCATTTGACATAATCCACTCTTTTAACTGAATGGGTGAGTTTGGATTTTCTAGTCCCGTAAGCTCCTGGGCTCTTTTTAAATATCGCTCCCTGGACTCCTCATCACATTTAATGGCCTGCGTTACAATGGCCATATCAAGCTCAATGCCTAAATCGTTGATGCGCTGATCCTGTGCATATTGTTTCCAAAGGAAATCTGGAACCGGGAACCTTGCCACCTTCTCCATAATATCCATTTCTGTTTCAACGTCTCTGGCATTGTAAGTAATAAATTGCTGCCACTTTTCTCTGTCATGCTCTGGAAGGTTTCTGGTCCTTCCACCATTTGTCTTGGTTGGCTTACATGGTACAGAGAAGAATTTAATCAAATCCTTACCGGTTTCTAACTTCTTTTTCTCAACGCCAAGGACCGCGCCAACTTGCGCCAGAGAGCCCGGAAGCCCTAAGTACAAGGAAGCCACCATCGTACAGCGCCATGCGTCCGGAGCCAGGTGTACACCTAGGTACTTTTCTAAGCAAACACGCTCAAACTGTGCATTGAAGGCAAATTTGAGAACCGTATCATCAAGCAGCGCTTCCTTTATTTTCTGTGGTAGTTCCTCCCCTTCTGCTAGGGAGATTACCTTCACCGGACCACCATCTGCGGAATAACCAAAAAGTAGCACTTCAAAGCCAGGAGCATCTACATACTTGTAAACTCCTGACTTAGATAAGTCTGCTTCACTATAAGTTTCAATATCAATATTCATTCTTTTCATGCTAATCACCTTTCTTACTTTCTAAGCGGTTGATTGGATCACCAGGAGGTGTTACCCTCCCGGCTTCCATCTGACACTCTTTAATTGTTATTAACCGAGGAAATCGTCCTCACCATCGCCAAAGTCATCGTTAGCAGAAACTCTGCCACCACCAAGGCTCTCACCATCTCTGGTCTTCTGGATATTTCCAAGTCCACATGCGATACCCTTATTGCCATTTGTGTTGAAGGCATAAAAGTTGATGCTGACTCTTGCATAGCAACCAGAATACACTTCTGTCTCATCTGTGATAGGCTGACGGTTAAGATCTACGATCTGAGGAGCTGTCTTTGAATTGCAGTTGATGAAGTATGCGTCCTCGTATGCCTCGTCATCCTTTTCGATACCATCACGAAGTGGGAGCTTAAGTGCTGCCTTGTTCGGCTTCTTACCACCAAACTTTGAAAGACCGTCTGTGATTGCCTGGTCGATTGCCTTATTGATTAAGGCGATTGTCTCTGTGTCGGACTTCGGAATAATAAGGGACACACTGTATTTCTCATCACCACCATTGATTGACTTTGGCGTGAACACATTTGCATAAGAAAGTCTTACCTCGTTAGTTACTACTCTGTTACCATTCATAATCTTTGCCATAATACTAATCCTCCTGAAATTCATCATTTACTGTGTTAACTGTTACTTCCGGTCTTTTATCGCTCACCGGAACGAGCGTTAATTTTCCTGCTGGCTTTGTAACATATGAGCCCAGCACCTCTTTGAAGGTATCCTTACCCATGAGCTTTTCAAAAGCGGTCAAGGTAATAAGGGACTTATTATAGATGTCCGTATAACCGGCACCCTTAGCAGCCTCCTCTACCTTTTTCTCATCAATGAATCGTCTGGTTGACCTACCTTCTACGAGCTTGTATCCATTCCAGTGCTTACCATTCTCAATGGCCTCTGCCTGGGCATACGCCATAACATCACTGGCCCACTTGGAAAGCTCGGCCGCCTTCTCCATTACCTCAGCAACTTCCTCATCCGATAAAAGTGCTGGCGGCTGGAACTCCATTTTTGCAAGTTCCAAAAAGCTCTCTGCTCTGGCCCTGCAGATATTTCTTGCTTTACAAAATCTGCACCATGATCCGGAAATAAACTCTCCTTCTCCCTTAGCAGCAAGCTCGGCCTTTGGCTTTAATACTTCCTCAGCCCATTTATAGAGCTCCTCTGCACTAATCGTCCAAGTGGAAATGCTGGAGAGTCTTGGTTGGAAGATGGTCATTGTGACCTGCTCGATATCGTATAAACAATCAAAGAGATTCAAAGCTCCCAGGGCATATAACATCATCTGCGGATTGTGATCTGCATAGACTGCCACGCCCCTTCCATACTTGAAATCCACTACATTCAGTTCCCTATCCGCGACTAAAAGGAAGTCACCGGTACCAAAACCGTCCGGAACATAACATGAGAAATCAAGATGCTGCTCGATGAGTGTCACAGGATCCTTGCAGGTAAGTTTGGCCTGTCCTACCAGGTCCATAATGAAATCCCTGTAATCATCAGTAAACTCCTCCATCTCATCGGTCCAATAATCAGAAGTTGGTCTCCTGCCTGCTCTCATCTTCAGTGCCTTTCGCACCTTCCATTCACAAAGAGCATGTGCTGCGGTTCCCTCTGCAGCAAAGGTTGTTGCCTCGTCCTCCATACCGGTAGTGAGCTGGGCAGATGGCGTACAATTCATCCATCTGTCCGCTGCCGATGCACCGAGGACACTGTGTACCTCTGGTGGCATTAGGCACTCACCTCCAATCCAAGTGATGCAAGAAGTGCCTGATCTACCCTAGCCATATCAGCGTCGGTCAGATGGTCGGTTACTGAAATCACATCACCTTTATCAATAGTGGCAAGCTGCTCTGCCTGAAGAACGGATACCTTACGAAGTCCGGAATAATGCTGTAACACAATATGTGTTGGAAGCTCCAACTTCTTAAGCTGTGAAGTAAGGTACGCTACAATCAGATTTCCTGAATGGTCATTCCCTGCCTGGTTCTGAATCACCACAGCAGGGTGATTGCCACATACCACATGGCCATGTGGCTTTTTGATTGGATTATCGACGAATACGATATCGCCTCTCTTAAAATCACCCATGCCGCACCTCCTACTTAATATCCTGCGCAGCAGCCATCAGGTCCTTATAATCTTCCGGCTTAACTGCGGACAACTTATTTGCATCGAAGCTCTCAAGAAGTGCCTTCACCTGCGCTGTAAATCCGGCCTGACTCTTTTCTGCAAGCACTGCTCTCACCTGCTCGATGGTGATAACTTCCTCCGGCCCCTTTGCAGGCTTCTCAGCCTTGGCCTTAGCCGCCTTTGGTGCTTCCTTTTTTGGTTCCTCTGCCGGTTTATCAGCATCTACTGTCATAGCCTGCGCTACTGGAACTCCGATAGTTTTATCTGCTACTACCATAAGCACCACCGCTAAATCCTGGTATGCTTTGGCTACATTGTTAATTGCTTCAATTGGTGTCATACGCTACCTCCTTAATGTCCACGATAGAAATGAGCAAGGAGTTTTGATCTCCAATCACTTCCTTTGGTGTTTACAGTTACTATCTTATCTTCTGGCTTGCTCATAACTGGCTCACTCTTTTCCGGAGCCTTCGCGCAGCTCTTTTCACACTGTCCTGCGTATGGACAGATATGTCTGCTTCCGCCAGGATTTACCGTATCTTCAATAATCTGCTTATATCCGATGCCGATACGATTGTTGATGATCAGGGCATCGTACTTGATTTCTTCCATATCAGAGTTGAAGAACTTGATAGGAATCTTATGCTTACGAGCTTCCTGGATTTCTTCGATCATGCCCTCGGACACCTCATCCGCATAAACACGCATCTCTTTACATTCAGCAAGCAGTGCCTTGCCCCAGCGCATTCCCTTATAGCGGTCATACTTCTCATCCAGAAACTGTGTGAAGTATAAATGTGGTGCAATCGGAATACCTTCGTAAGCAGCATCTCTGCAATATCGTTTTACATTCTCAAGGTTTTTTTTCTCGTCTCCTCTATATGGAGAGCAAATAAAAATCTTATCCATAAAAATCTTCTTTCCTTTCCAAAGCCAGTGTGCTATACTGACTCTAATCAGATTTGGAATGTTCATCATCCATTAGCTTTCCAGGGCACCGGTTGATTGCATTCCTTATTCTTTACTCTGTTGTTTATCCATATCTTTAAGATTTGCTTATTCTTCTTAAAGACTTGGTTAAGTCGTGTTCAAAAAAAATTGCATCGAACTCTGCAAAGGATAGATTCAATACTTTAATAAGTACAATCATCTCATCAGCTTTGAACTTGTTTCGCTTGCTACATTCTTTTTGACACATGGACTTCTCACTGATGCCCAACGCCTCTGCGAGGTCCTTCTGCATGAGTCCGCGTTCCACGCGCTTTGCTTTAAGTAATTGAACATTCATTATCTCACCCCTTTCTGGTTATGTTCCGGTTAATTCGGTTAATCGTCGTTATTTGGTTAACTCGGTTAACTTTGAGATTATTCTACACAACTTATGGTTAAGTGTCAACACCAAAATTTCCAGCTTGGTTAAGTTTTTGACCTGAAATTATCATAATTCCCTTTATTTAAGCCACTTTAAACTTTCAAAAAAATTTTTCTTTTAATTTTCCTATTGACATTTTTGGTTAAGTCGGTTAAACTTTTGGTAAATCAGAAATTCGTAGATATAATATGAAACAATGGAAATAATAAAATTAAAACTACGAATATAAGCATTTATTTGCAAATTCTGTAGATGGCTAACATAAAGAGCCAGTTTAAGAGCAATCCAGTTAGAGCTGAAACGTAGACCACAAGGGATAAGTCCTACTATTCATGCTAAGCCAATGAGCAGCATAGAAATAAATCAATGATTCCCTTTTATAAAAAAGTAGGCCAAACACTGCAAGATGCCAAAGATGCTGACCAAACTAAGTGCCCGCAGAGCATATGCAAATCTTAATTAGAAACGAGGAAAACTAAAATGACAAACAATAATTTAGGAACACGAATTTCTGATTTACTAAAACAAAACGGACTTGCACAGAAAGACCTTGCACAGCAGGTAGGAGTTACTGAAGTCTCCATGTCAAGATATGTAAATGGGGATCGTACTCCTAGAGGACCTATCCTTGCTAATATTGCCAGAGTTTTACACACAACCACTGATTATTTATTAGGGGAGGAAGGCAATACCGAAGAAGATCCAGAGCTTGAGTATTACAAAACTCAAAGAGCTATTGCGCGCAACGCAAAGTTGTGGACACAAAAGCAAAAAGCTGACCTTGTTAATGCACTTTTTGATTCAGAGTCCTAGAAAGGATTTTTAATGAGTAGAAGCATACTCTCTGACTCCAGGTGTGATGAGATCAAAAAGGAAGTTCTCTTCTTATATGAAGAATGCGAAGTTCACACCTACCCAATTGATTGCTTTGCAATCGCACAAAAGCTGTACTATGTTCTGAGACCATACAGTTCTCTTGATCCAGAACACTACTTTGAAGCGTTCCGAACAGATCCCGACGGGTTTTCAACAGTTGAGGTAAATCCTGAAACCGGAATGAATCAATATGTTATTTACTATAATGATACTGCTAACTTTGGAAGAATGCGTTGGACCATCCTTCATGAGATTGGCCATATTTATTTAGGCCATCATGACAATCCGGACGATTCCAATTATTTACTTGAAGAAGCCGAGGCGGACTTTTTTGCAAAGTATGCAATTGCCAATCCGCCACTTGTAAACATTTCAAAATGCGAATGCCCTAACGACATCCAAGAAACTTTCCAGACGTCTTACCAGGCATCTGTATTCCTATTCGATTATTTTCAGAAATGGTTACACTTCGGCCCACGAGAATATTTGCCATTCGAGCTCAAGATTATCGAGCTGTTCGAAGCGGCATAACTTACATAGGACCTATAAGGAGCCCTCTATCATGGATAGATATCCTTATTGGTCCTATAGTTCCCTTAAGTGGTATGTGGATAATTCAGTGGATATCTCACTACATATTGTGTATAAACTTTTACTTTTGTTACTTGAAATACTATATGTAGTTTGTATATAATAATTAAAGATAAATATGTTCGAGGAAGGAGGCGAGATACGCATGGAAGAACACACAAATAAAATTGTAATATCAAAGAGATCTGGCGATACCATCGAATTTGATACAAGTAAAATAGTTGAAGCCATTTCAAAAATCATGGACTTATTCGCTGGAATAGGTGGAATGGTAAAAGAGATGATTGATGAAGCTGCTAAATCGTTCTATGCAGCTATGCACGAATTCTGTCATTGGTTAATGGGAGGATTCTTCTTTGGACGAAGAAAGGAGAAAAAGTACAATGTTATCCCTGGATGGATATCTGTCGTTACTCTTGCTCCTTGCGTACTTTCTCAGAAGATTAAATTTTACAACTACTCTTGCATTTTAAGAGATATATACTTACTCCGTTCCCAGGATAGAGGCACTACTGATTCCTCTGACGCGAATGGTTATACTACTGAATACTTGATAGCTCTATAAACATTTGCAACAGAGGAGGAATATAAATGAACTCTTTAAACGATACAGACTGTAATATGGGCTCCATTACAGAAATCATTGAAAAATATCAGGAGTCCAAAAGATACGAAGAAAACACGCAAAAATTTAATAAACCATACTTTGAGCTTTGCAGACAACTTAACGCAGAAGGTCGCGATATGCTTGACTACATACTTTCACTCAAAGATAAAGAAACTTTTGAGATTGTAGAATTGGCTACTAGACAGAAATGCGCAGAACCTACACCTCAAATGGAGATTGAATGTTAATCAAAGGCCCAGCTAGTAATATTACTGGTTGGGCTAATAATTTATAAAGGAGGTCTCGTATGAGCTACGATAGAATGCGTGAAGAAACACAAACTGCCACTTGTGCGTGTGGTCAAGGAACGGTCACCCGCCTATGGTACTATGAAATGGATGATTGGAATAGGACACGCGACGGTTACAGTGATCTTACTATCCACTGCAATAATTGCAAAAGCAAATATCATATTGAACACTGTACTCACCACTTCTCCCAGCCCAAGTGGAAAGGAGATGGAATCCGGACAGATTACTACCTGGTTCCAAACGGAAAAACTGTACACCATACTGCTAACACAAAATACTTTCATTTCAATTTGCAAGAAACTTGGGTATCCGAATATCCTCTTGAAAGTTTAAAAGAAGCCTTAGCAGATATGCAGTCAAGCCGATATAGCACTCGTCTCTCAATAAACAGCAGTCGTGCTATTTTAGACGATTATTTCAGACGATACAAGAAAAAGAGCCTCGCTCCGATCATCTCACTACTCCAGGAGTGTGTTACAAGTTATAATTCCTATGAGTGGACCTTCGAAAAAATGCAAGTCTACAAAGAAGAAGAGAAAAAAATAATCGATGAAAATAATAAAATTATCAATGAAGTCCTCCAGGAATCATATCCTCTCAACTTCAACTAAAAAAGAGCCTGACCAGTATAATCACATGCTAGTCAGGCTCTTTGCTTTAATGCCAATAATCATAAGGTGAACGATACCCTCGCTGCTGTGCTACCACCGGCTTTGGCTTGGCCTTTGGTATGCTCTCCTCTGCAGCTTCTTTTGTAGCAAACAACCTATTCTTGTTTACCTGGATTCCACCGCCATTTTCAAATCTTATAATAATCAAATTTCCATCCAGGCGCACCACAGTGCATTCCCTGACTATCCTATTACTTTCTACAATATAGGCTTTATCGCTGTCTTTATATCCTGCTGACATAAATGCCTCCTATAAAAGAAAAGGCCAGCTCAAAGGGAAATCAAAGCTGGTCATCCTTACAACCTATTTTGCTGCTACCTTCTCTCGTAAAGCAATACCATCAACAACACCATGCACGTATGCCTCAGACGCTAATGCGCTATGTACTTCCGTAGCTGCGTCCAAGTATGCTGTAAGCTGCTGCTTCTGTATATCACTTAACCCTGCTTGCAAATATGATAACAGCCTATCCTCCTGCTGCTTTAGTCGGGTATATTCTTGAGACTGAATATACACACGAAGTGACTCATCAAAGTTATCCTTGATGCATTCCTCCAGTTCCATGTTAATCACACCTCCAATACCGGGATTAATATTGATCGGCCTGTTTAACAAAATATAAAAACCCTAGGTAGCGAACCTAGAGTTATTATATCGAACATTTGTTCTGTTGTCAATTTGTTTTATTTTTCCAAGCACGTTTCTTTTTTATGCGTAATTGCGGAAAGTTCCCGTTAAACTTCTTTATACTATTCTCCAATTCTTTCTGATTATCGACAGTATATATTCCGAGATTTTTCATAAGTATTATGCGATACATGTCCACATACTTTTTTATATAAAACCCGCACTCTCCTCCAGTCAACGTCTCCTTTTTATCAACATTTACATGTAATATTTTATTCCTAGTATTTACTGTTTTCTTTATAACAGTCTCTATGTCATCATCCGCAAATATTGTGCCTACTCCATAAGCTGTAATTATTGCTCTAATTCTATCTGCAAAAGTTGGATCTTTAGGCTTGTTGGGACGAGTGCTAATTACTTGAATAGTCTGTTGTTCATCCAACATTTCTGATATAGGCTCGAAAATCTCCGAAAACAATGCTAATCTCAAATCTGATGTAGCACCTAACCCATATCCAACATAATGATACATTTGATTCATAAACCGATACTTTTTATCAAACCTCTCCCAAGCACAAAATCCACTTTTATACTTTGCATCATTCAGCGGCTGTGAAAATTTTGTATAATATTTATTCCCGGAATAATAAGACAATAGATGTTCTTTTATCTCTGCCGTATGATCCTCACCATCAATTTCAACGCTATTAGCATCAAAAAAGCGTCCATCGTACAAACATTCAAAGCTCAAAATTTTACAAAGCATCTCATACATTTTTTTTACCTGTATTTTTTTATCCGTACTAATTTGAACGATCTTACTATTAAACAATGTCTCGATCTCTATTTTGTATTTTACATTGTTTCTCTGAACTGACCAGTTTCTTTTGATTGCATACTCAAGCATACCATCCGTCAGGAAAAGCCCTTTATATATTATAGAATCGCATCCCCGCTTCCAAAAATTTTCTTCCATTGTATGCACCTCACTCTCACTCCTGAACAGATTCTTCTCCAGCTTCTTCACTCTCAATTTCCTTGAGTGATCGTCCATTTTTAAGTTTCCAAGTCTTAGGTCCACTTACACTATAGCCTAGAACAAAATCCGCTGCAGCAGATGAACTTGAAAATAATAAATCCTCCTGTACAACATAATCCTTAATTCTGTCGCTTTCTAAATACTGCTTACGCATATTTTTTGCTCCATTACTAAGCGACTTTTCTGCAGTCTTTTCACTAATTTTGCTTCCTTCAAAAAGAACAAATCCCTCTGTAGTCACTCGTCCAGATGCTGTTGCCGCATTAGTTGAAATATAAAAAATATCATCATCAATATCATGTACAACCTTGTCTGCATGAGAAACTGATTCAAGTACTTTATAACCCAATGCATTTATCAACACTTTTATATTTTCGATAAACTCATCCATCGTTGCAATTTGTGACTCTTTAAGTACCGTATTCTTATATGTATTTTTTGTCAGCACCAGATATCGTTTACTTGCTCTTGCAATCTCAACAAGTTTATTCTCTAGATATCTTATCAATGCCTTATTAAGATCTCTTCCAACAAATAATACTGCAGTATTCCAATAATACTTTTCTTTCTCTGATTGATAATCTCTTATATGCTGTACAAGACGTTCTTTCACATTTTCTGCCTCTCCAATATAAACTGAATCAGAACCATCATCTTCCTTACAGAATAAGAAATAAACACCTGGCTGAGAAATATCATCTCTATCGCATCCACTAACTTCTATTCTCGGAATTTTTATAGCTTTTCCATTCCAATTGGAGAGCTCCGCTGTAATTAGACTATCTGCTGTTCCATTTACCAGAAAAAGCTCTATTGATTTTCCATATGCCATCTAACTTACACCTCATTTCTATATCATCATTGATAACCGTTTAGTCAAAATATGACCTGATCTCTGAACTTAAATTACGAATAAATTTACCTATACCGCCTGGGGATGCTATTCCTGACATTTCCACTTTAGCACCTATTATTTCAAGATCGTTCACCTTGACTGTATTTACAACTTCTACAGCACCAATTTCCACCACTTTATCATCTGTTCTCGGATACAATAAAATTAATTTTTTACATCCAGTAGCTAAACTAAAAGCAATTCCTTCATACACATCTGCGTTTGATACAGAAAAGTCTCTGCGATTATATCTTCCTTTGTACTTTGCATCTACCAATAATTCAATCGCTTTATTTTTCTTATTCTGTATCACGATATCTGGTCTTACTTCAATTGGTTGCTTCTTGCCATGATTATCATATTTCTCTCCTAATGTATATGTTGATTGCGCACGTACCTCCATATCTTTTAGGCCTACGATAAGGGCATGTTCTATTATATTCTGCCAAATCTGCCAAGTCGAGAAAACATATCCAGGGGCATTAAAAAATGATTTTTTATCATGATAAGTAAACGACATTCCTCTAACGACTTCATAAGATACATCATACAAGTTTTTCCATCGTCGATCTCGTGATTTTAATGGTACCTTATATGAAAAATCATAATTTTCTTGTTTCCCTAAGAAAGAAATAATATTACTAAGTCCCATAATATTTTCTACCTTCTTAGCCTTGTCTCTTATGATTGCTGCTGCCATCGCAATTGTTGCATTATATACATTTGTCTTATCAAATTTCGAACTAAACTGTCTTACACCTTCTGGATTATTTTCATAAATACTTTCAAAATCAATCTCGCCTTCTATACTATAGTCAAAAAATTCTTCTTTTCGATACTTTCTAATATAGTATTTTTTATTTTGAGCAAATATTTTTATAAACTCTGATGCTAAAACATCATACAAAGTTGATTGTGTTTTAGTCCCTCCGCCAATATGTTCTGAATATAAAATGCTCCCGCTGTGAGTCAACAACAATAATTGTAAAAAATCATCTTTCCAATTACCTTGTTTAATTCCTAAAAATTTTGGAACAATCTCAATCTCTAATTTTCCGACTTTAAAAATACCCGCAGCATCTTTAGCATATACAATATTTCCGTCCAAAACAAATGTATCAGACTTTATATCAAGCATTTTTCTCAATTTATCATTAAACTGCCTAATTAAAGCATACACTTCTTTTTCATTCAGGTTCAATTCTTGTTCTAAGCTGTCAAGCCTAACACCTTGACCGTATTCGTGGAAAACTAACTTATCCATTTACTCACCTATAATTGCATTTAAAAGAGAAATAACATTGTCTTTCGTTATATCTACAAATTTTATTCTTTCTCTTTCCTCTCCTGCAAATGTAACATTCTCAATCTGGTATGGATGATCTATGTTGTCGGAATTAATATTCAAAACACTACTTATTGCATCTGTATCATTCCAAAAACATTCTTCTATATGTGTTAGGATATATGGCCATACATCAGCGATTGATTCTTTAGCTAGTTCCAAATCAGTTGTTGGTTCTGGATGAACTGCCAAAAATATTCCTTGTCCTATCTGATAATCTTCTCCTCTACCTACCGAAATTCTAGAATTGATCTTTTCCCAGGCTTTAATTGCCAAGGCATATAGTTCCTCTGCCGATTTAGGTTCTTTTACAAAGTTAGCTGGACTCGTATTATAAATGCTATATAATGCTTCACTTGTTGGTTTCAATTTATATGTGAACCAACGACGCAAAAATGCAACATCTAATGGAGCTATAGATGCATCTGCAGAATTCATGGCACTTAATATGTACAAATTTGAGGGAAATGCATATTCTTCCATATTTCCCTCCATATTCATGATCTCAAATTTTTGAGTATTTATTGTCTCAGTATTATCTGGAGCTAATCTTTTATCTGGCTCGATAGCAACGATGCTACCCCCAAAAACCTCAACAGCAGGTCCTCGATTAATCTCATCAATAATAAGTAAGGCTGCCGAACTCTGATTCTTTGCAAATTCACTTGCACGATATAAAATTCCTTGCATTACAGTGTATTTGCCATTTTCACCAACCACTGGTACAATTCCAGAAATCACCTCTCTATACTTCGTATTCTGATGAAATGTTGTACGAAAAACTTTTCTATTGGTCGCAGTAGGAACAGGAAAATTTTTATTACTCTCTTCTGTTACAGTTCTTGGGATAGGGATTGCCGAGGCAGAATTATGTACCGGGCGAGTAACCGTTACATAATCAGGGAAATTTATAAACGCATCTGCAATTTCATTTAGAAGTCGCGATTTTCCAGTTGCCGGAGCCCCTGATATTAATACATTTTTATGTTTTGCTAAAGCTGTTAAAATTTCCTCAGCTTGCTTTGATATCTTATTTGCCATAGTGATACTCCTCCTTAGTCTCATAATCATAAAAGCCTGTGGCAGTAGTCGTACTTCGTTTATCTGTTGTATATGCCTCTAGTATTACCTGTTTAACTATTGGATCCCAGTCCTCATTTTCTATAGAGTCATATGTCACAAAATATGGCCATATCGTAAGATCATCCAATTGAACTATTAAAAAAATAGTATTTGTATGCACATCTGGCACTGCCTCATCCGGTATACACTTATTCACTTGTCCTATTCTTATTTCATTAGGTCTAGAGTTTGTAGGCGGGTGAACTATAAACTTTGTCGTTACTTCCTTTCCATTTATGATCCAATGAAACTTATCTTTCAACTTTCCTGAGTTGTCTTTTTCAATCATCATCTTTTCAAAAAAAGGATAAAACTCTTTCTGTGGTTTATATCTTAAGTCTCTCGCTCCACCACCGGAATCTGTATCATTTGATTGTGCAAAAAACTTTCTAAAATCCCCCTCAACCAATTCCTTAAATATAAATCTTTTAACGCCTTGCGCCATAATTTCACCTCATTTCTCTCTGAAGTTCAGCATTAATGTATGCAATAGCTCCAGCAGATTTTGCTTTCTTTACTCGTTCATCATAATATTTGACATCTAAATCGCCAAATGTCTTTAAAATCATATCTCGTGTAATAGTGGATGTAGCCTCTCCCTCTATCGCAGGCTGTCCTCTATCTAGAAGATTAAAATCCTCTAAAATCAATCTCATTTCTCTTCCTGTAATCCCATATAATTTGGCTACCAAAACATCATTTTCACATCTAAGATTCTCATACTTATCGTAATTTGCACCTTCTGAATCCAACAATTCTAGTTGCTTAACATTTTCTATTATTTTAGCCAGTCTATTATCACCAGGATCAACTGCAGGAATAGGAATACTTTTAAGCAAAAAATAATTTACAGTTGTCGTTAATACCCGTCTCAAAAACCAATCGTATACAAAAGAATTCGTAACACCAACCCAAGCATATATGCCCTTATCGCTGTTCGGAAAAATAACCGTAGGAACCTTGTTTCCACAAACCACACCATCCGGAATTATCGCTGACATCATAGCCCTTTCATTTGTTTGTCCTGCTATATCGCAAAACCCCGCACGTTTTTGAGTTGTTCGTATCTTTATTGACTCTGGTAAACTTGATGGAGCTATAACAAATTGTGGTTTAATAACAGCGGAACCAATTTTATTTGTTTTCCATACCGCGCTTCTTCCCTGTCCACTGATATATGATTTAGCCCCAATTCTGAAATTATTTACCATTCTTCCTTCAATTACAGGCAATCCGTCTCTACTGCTTCGTTGAAAATACTTAGAAGATGAAGTCATATCTACTTCACGAGCGATATCCATTTTCCAAATTCCCTTATCAAACTCAGTAGTACCATTACAGACCATCTTTTCAAAAATATTTAATTCATCTTCGGTATATAATTCAGGAATCGAATAGTCTGCACGAATATTTCTCAAATTTTGCTTAGTGTACACAACACTTTTGCTATCTAAAATTTGTTTTCCTGTATATTGTGGCAATGATACTCTAATTTCAGCTCCAGCTTTTTCAAACTCAACACATAAAAACTTAAATCGTGTATCTATTGCAAAGTATCTATCTTTGTTATCAAAGACAGCCACTTTTATATTTCCAAATTTTTCAAACAGAAAACGTCTTAAATTTTCTGTCCCCTGGGCTCGTATTAACCCAGCCGGAACTAATATTACCACTTTCCCACAATTACTCACTCTATTCATTGCGTTTTCAAAAAATGGCATGTAAAGATCTATTTCTCCGCTTCCTATAAGTTTAAATTTTTCTCTGACTTGATTACTATAATCGGTTAATATCTGTTTTTCTTTATCATAGTGCTCATTCTTAAAATCTTCGAATTCACTACCATATATATGTTCAACGCCTAATGACTTTGCAAACATATGTCTGCTCAATTTTATTTTTCCCCAAGGCGGATTACCAATTATATAATCGAATTTTTTCTTCTTTTGCGAAAACTCTCCTAGTAGACTGTCGTCTAAATATAAATGTTTTCTCAGCTTTATAAGATCATCTATATCATTTATTAGCGATAAAAAAGCAATTTGTATGCCCCTTAATGCTGATTCTGACATATCAACAGCATATACATTTTTTTTTATCCAATATGAAAAATCCTCTTTTTTCCACTTTTCCTTGCTTTTTAATGCCACTGCCGTCAAAAGAATTCCAGTACCGGCTGCAGTATCAACTATACTATTACAGGGCAAAATACTTTCGCAAATACTCCCGGCCATATATTCAGCGATTCTAAAATCTGTATAGTAGACACCATTTTTTTTCTGATCCGCATATGATAACTGCTCTCTAGCTAATGAACATAACGCTAAAGGTACCGGAACTTTAATATCATTTACTACTTGATATAAATTAATGAGATTATCTTCCACCAACTGATATTCATTTTGCGAAAACTCTATTCCATCAATCTCATTATGATACTGAACCCCAGAATAGTGAGATGCTACATATATAAGGCTTTCCATTTTTGCATCTCTGCCAACCAGTTCCGAAATTGAATCAATTATCATATAGACCGGCAATAGTAAACTATTCTCAAAAGTATTAACAACTGCCATATTATTTTTCAAGTACAATCAAGTACTCTTTTACCTTCCTTCCATCGGTTTCATTATTTGATTTGTACCGATTAATATTCTTTAATTCGTGTGCAGAAACTTGTCCAACTTTTTGCATTTCTGGCATTAATTCATCCAAATCAATATGTCCATCATTACTGTATGAAAGCAATATTTTTTTTGAGTTAATGCTATCTAATAAATCTATCATGCTTTTTAATGCTTTTCTTTTATAGCAGAAATCTGATGCCTTTTCTTTCCATGGTCTTAACCCTGAAACACCTTCTACAACAGGCATGTCTTCAGCAGCTATCGTTTCTAAGATATGATAGTATGAAGCATATTGTCTTTTCGTATATGGTGGATCCAAATAGACCACATCATCCTCTTTATAATCAAGATTAGTAACATTATCACATGATAAAATAACATCACATCTGTCCGATCTTAATTCCGATATTTCAAGTTTGAGAGGTTGTTCTGCTTGTGAAGTCCACTTTGCTAAAAAGCAACCATATGTGCCAGCTATATTTGCAACACTATTTATCGCTTCCATAAGATTGACAAGTAATAATATTCTTTCATCTTCATTTATAAGCTGATTATTAGTCCATTTCATTATTTGGCTTCTGATTGCATCAATCTTTTTTGCATTATTGATAGAGAAATACTGTCTCCTTGTTCCTATCAAATTTTCTGATGCTGGGCTATATTCTTTCCAAAAAAATCCTTTCTCACCTTCAAGCTCATTTAAGAACCGAATTACATTCTCATATCCACCCAAATTTTTAAATTGAGCTTGTGATGTTGCTAACAATCTCGCCTTTGATATATATCCGGCATATAGCATTTGATCGTTAACAATAACTGGCCAATGTTTATTGGCCGCTGCAATAGCAACATGTCCCATTCCACAAAATCCATCAATGAACCTGCCTTTCCCTGGATATATATCAACATAATTCATTATTTCATCTACAATTCTGGCTTTAGAACCAATGTATCTGTATCCCATATTTTCACCTTTTATTTTTTCTTGGATCATCCGGTTTTTTTGCATTGTCCGGAATTAGCCATGTTTTTCCTTTTTTCACGCTTCCTTCTACGCGACCTTCGCTACACAGTAGCGCAACTCTTCTTGATGATATTCCCCAGCGTTCTGCAGTTTCTATTGAAGTTAAATAGTTCATTTTTTCCTCCGATTAACTTCCAATGTATTTTTATTACAAAATACATTATATTCATTTATCTGAATACTTTCAAGCGAATTTTAAGGGTGTTTATATAATCCGCGCACAGCTTTAGTCCGATAAAATCTCAGCGCCCAAAGCTGATCGCGCAGATTTTTTAACACCCCTATTAAAATCACTCTATATTCTCATATTTTTCTGCTAAAAACACAGGTTCATATTTGGCATAAAAGCCCGGAAACCCGCTTAAACTTGGGCTTTTCGTGATAGTAAACAGACTGTCTCAACATGCCCACTATGACAAAACTGATCCACAACCGCCACCTTCTTCGCCTCATACCCCTTCTCCTGAAGTATCTTCACATCCCTCGCCAGGGTTGCCGGGTCGCAGCTCACGTAGACGATACGTTCCGGCGCCATATGGACCAGAGTATCCAGAAGAACCTGATCACAGCCCTTTCGTGGTGGGTCTACGACCACGACGTCCGCGTGGGAACCGTCGCCACCCTTCTTGTATATGTCGGGAACGACTTCCTCTGCCTTGCCGACAAAGAACTCGGCATTTGTGATCCCGTTGATCTCGGCGTTGTGTCTTGCATCATCTATAGCCTGTGGAACGATCTCCACTCCGTATACCTTCTTTGCCTTCTGTGCGAGGAACAAGGATATGGTTCCTATTCCGCAGTACATGTCCCACACGGTCTCGTCACCGGACAGGTCCGCATACTCCAAAGCCTTGTTGTACAGGACATTTGTCTGGACAGGATTTACCTGATAGAAGGACAATGGGGATATCTGATATTTTATGTCACCGATATAGTCCGTGATGTATGACTGTCCCCAGAGGGTTATGCACTTATCACCGAGTATACGGTTCGTATTCTCCATGTTGACATTCAGGCAAATGGATGTCATGCCGTCTATCTTAACCAGTTCATCTATCAAAATCTCACTGTGCGGAAGCTTATTGCCATTTGTCACCAGACACACCATGATCTCCTTGGTGGTAAATCCAACTCTGATAAGGATATGTCTGACCAGACCTCTTCCAGTCTCCTCGTCGTAGGTCGATATGTGATTGTCCTCAATGAAGCTTCTGATGATAGCAACTATTTGGTCATTCACAGGTGCACCGATGGCACAGCTCTCTGTGTCTATGATGTCATGGCTTCTTCCTGCGTAGAATCCGATGACCACATCACCGTTCTTGTCCCTACCGACAGGAAACTGTGCCTTATTCCTGTAGTGGAATGGATCATCCATGCCGTAGGCTGGCTTTTCCATGATGGCTTCCACGTTCTCCATCTTGCCGATCCTCTGCAGACAGTTCTTCACCTTGTTCCACTTGTATTCGAGCTGCTGCTCATAGGAAACCTGCTGCATGGTGCATCCGCCGCATCGTTTCGCCTTGTCGCACACCGGCTCCACGCGGTATGGCGATGGTGTGATGAGCTTCATCAATCTTCCGTAGGCTATGTTCTTCTTCACCTTGACGATCTTCACCTCCGCCAGATCGCCCACCACGGCATCCTTGACAAATACAGTCATGCCCTGAACGTGTCCAATGCCCTCTCCGTCATTGCCCATGTCCTCGATGAGCACCTGATAATCCTCATTTTTGACAAGTGTGACTTCACCAGTATTTGTCGCATCCGTTCTGGATGTTCTAACAACTGAACTTGCACTATTCACTGCCTCCGCAGTTTTTTTCCTCTGCTCACCATTTACTCGCCTATTGTTCTTAGGTCTCCTATTGTTCCTAATATCTGACATATACTATCTCTCTTCCTATTGCCGTTATGGGGCGATCTTATGCCTTGAAGATCGTCCCTTTATATTATTAATCTAACCGTTGTATGATACCATTTCTCATGCACGTAGACGCTCCGCCTCATGACACAGGGATGCTCCTCGCGACACAGGGACACTTCTCGCGACACAGGGACACTCCTTGTGACACAGGGACGCTCCTCGTGACAAAAGGAACGTCCCTATGACGTCTTTCGGATGTTGGACTGGAGAGCTCTGTTGAAGCCCAGCCAGCCATTGTTGTCCTTTGCCGCATCCAGCTCCTGGATAAATGTCTGGATCTTGGCGTCTGTGTTGTCCGCCATGGACAGTGCCAGTGCCTCGATGAGTGCCGGCTTCTTTGGTGAGCCGTACTCAAGCTCTCCGTGGTGAGCAAGTATGCAGTGCTCCAACTCATTTGCCGCCTTGGCAGGGAAGTCCTCTATCGTATTTATCTTGTCGCGGATCATCATCGTTCCCATGACTATGTGTCCCAGAAGCTGACCTGCGTCCGTGTAGTCGTTCTCAGGGAACTTGGAGATCTCGTAGACCTTGCCGATGTCATGGAGAAGTGCCGCTGTGATCAGCAGATCCCTGTTGAGCACCGGATAGTATGTAGTGTAGTAGTCACACATCTTGGCAACTGCCAGTGAGTGCTCCAGTAAGCCTCCTATGTATCCGTGATGTATCGACTTTGCAGCCGAGTGATTCTTGAATTCCTTTACAAATGCAGGATCTTCGGCGAAGAATTTCTTCAGGAGCACCTTGTAGTAATCCTTGTCGAGTGACTCTACGAGTGCCATCAGGTCCTTGTACATCTGCTCTATATCCTTCTTAGTGCATGGCATATAATCAGCCTCAACGTACTCTCCCTCGTCTGCGATCCTGATCTTCTTGATGTTGAGCTGAAGCTCATTGTTAAATGATGTCACCTGACCATCCACCTTGATGAAATTCTTTGCCTCAAAGTGCCCTATAGCATTGCTCAGCTCCCAGACTTTTCCGGCTATGCTTCCGGTCTTATCCACAAGCTCCAGGTTGTAATATGTCTTTCCTGATTTTGTAGTTCCTG
>OBAQ01000251.1_pt1 | contig 59395 bp, 34 predicted proteins | sample 1517821 | NCBI WGS metagenome assembly OBAQ01 (sample SAMN04571705, study PRJEB22368) | human gut metagenome | biome: human gut; material: stool | host: Homo sapiens | place: Luxembourg | collected 2012-09-27
CCGCTATTATTTCACAGAATCTTCTCCGTTACGGACATTTATGGGTCATGATGTCGAGAACGAGACGGTCGGTCTCGTTCATGCCCTGCGAACCGATGCGGGTAAGGTTATGTATCGTGCGGTCGACATCGTTCTCGACAATGCCTTCGACAGCCGTCACGCAGGTATGCTCCATGGCCAGCATGGCCGAAAAGACCGCCGTGGAAACCCCGCTCGTGAGTTTCATGGCACAACTCGGCTTGGCCCCGTCGCATATCATACCAGTGAGGTTGGCAACCATATTCTTCACGGCATAGGTTATCTCTTCATACCCTCCACCCATCAGATAGGTGATTCCACAACTCGACCCCGTAGCGGCTACCACGCAACCGCAGAGTGCCGAAAGGCGGCCAAGGCTCTGTTTGATATATATGACGGTAAGATGGCTCAGCGTAAGAGCCCGAATCATCTCCTCGCGGCTTTTATTGTTTTCTTCGGCATAGACTACCACAGGCAGGGTAGCGGCAATGCCTTGGTTTCCGCTGCCCGAATTACTCATGACTGGAATCATTGCACCGGCCATGCGGGCATCGCAAGCCCCCGACGTATAGGAGAGTATGTGGGTAAAAACACTGTCGCCCATGACCCGACGTTCGTAATCGTCGCGCAGCGAACGACCCAGCGAGTGACCGTAACGGCCCTTGAAAGAAGCCTCGGCTGCCGCCTTGTTGAGACGGGCCGACTCCAAAATAAATTCTATCTCGTCGAGGGGCGCAGTAAGAGCAAAATCATACACTTTTCGCAAAGTGAGGCCGCAATCATCATCGTCTTCCTCATCGGACGAAGAGGTACGGTGGTCGAGCAACACCTGACCGTTGCGCTCTTCATACACAAACGTGGTATGCCCGCCGGCTATAATTGCCACAGCTTTGTCGCTACCGGCACAAACTATCACTTCGATGTAGAGTTTCTCTGAAATATCTGCTTTCAATTGTATGTCGATACGTTGTTCGGCAATCAACTGTTTGCCCCGCTCCACATCTTCGGGGGTAATATCTTTGAGCACTTCGAGCTGATAATCGGGATTCCCGGCCAATGCACCAAGCGCCACAGCAATGGGCAACCCTATCATATCCGTTCCCGGTATACCCACACCCATGGCGTTTTTCAGGATATTGGCACTCAACAGGACTTCAATTTTCTCAGGCACTTTTCCCAACAATCGTGCGGCTTTTGCCACACACAAAGCTACGGCAATCGGCTCGGTACAACCTATGGCCGGCACCACTTCCCGTTTTATCAGACGTACGATGGCGTCTCTTTCTGTTTTTTCCATGTTTCGGATAGGTTTTTCTACGGACAAAAATACGAAGAATGAGCCTAAGTAAGAAATTTTACAACAAGAGATTTAATGCTTAACAATTGTTTGTAGAAATAGAAACGAGAGGACAACATAAATCGATATATTTGTAACAAATAGTGCGACTGTAAATAAAAAAGTTTCACCCGTCTCAACCGGTTACAGCCTATTCTCACGACACGTCGGTCCAACATCTCAAATCGTATGCCATGAATCACCCGAGAATTCCCCTCCATATAGTTTTTCTTCTTCTGACGTTGATAATGCTGCCGGCATTAGCACAACCGACAGTCGGTCGGGAGCGGCCCGAAAATCCGACTGACAGCCTGCGCCTCACCAAGGAGCGCCTCGAAAAGGCGCTGGACAGAAAAGCATACCCGGCAGCAACCGGCTACCTCATCGACGGCTGCGAATACCAGTTGCTCCTGACCGAAGACAGTCTGCCGTCGCTGATTGCCTACATCGACTCACAGGCACGACTCTGCCCCGACACGGCCTCACAATCGTTGCTGTACGGCTACGAAGCGTCGTTGCTGCACCGCTACTACGAACGCCATCGCGGGGCCATACAGCAACGGGGAAGGTTGGCCGAACCGCCGGCCGATATGCGGGAATGGGACACCGAAAGCTTTGCGGCCGCCATCATAGACCTGACCGAGCAGTCGTTACGAACTGAAAAACTTCTCTTCTCAACCCCGCGTTCCCGCTTTCCGTTTCTGGCTGCGAACGATACGCTGGGCGATCGGCAGGAAGCAACCGTTTATGATTTTTTGGCCCAGCAGGCCATCGACATGTACCGGGCTCTGATAGCCCGATACCCCACCCCTCTGGTATCCGAAGAGTGGCCGCTCCGCATCGACACCACCATGCTGTCAAGCCCGGAAGGGTCGCTGAGCCACAACCTGCGTCGCCGCATCATCGGGCTCTACGACCGGCTCTGTGCCCTGCGCAGCGACACGCCGCAATCGCCATTTGTTTTTCTCGCGCGCCTCAACCGCGAACGTTTCCTGCAAGAGCAGGCTCCCGACTCGGCCTATGCGGGCCGACTGCTCGCGCTCTACCGGGCATATGAGACACTGCCCCTTTCGACCGAAGCACTGATATCAGCCGGAGAGGTAATGACACCCCAAACGCCACAACTCGAAGAGTGGCTCTCGGCTTGCGAAAACCAACTGGAACGATACGCCGGCTACCCCCGTATCGGCTGCCTGCGGAATCTCTACCTGAGCCTTACCGCCCCGCTCTTTTACGCGACTGTTCCCGAAGTAATATATCCGGAGAGGGAGACACCGTTTGCATACTCCTACTCCCGGGCCGACAGCGTGGTCATACACCTTTTCGCCCATCAGGACTCCACCCCGCTCCTGTCGCGACACCTCACCGTGGCCGACACCCGGATAGGAGAGACAAAAGAGGGTGAAGCACTCCTGCCGGCTCTTGCACCGGGCCGCTACCGCATCAGATTCGACATCGGCGGGAAGGTTGCCACCACGGCCAAAGCCCAATTTTCGGTATCGGCACTTTTTGCCTACACACAGAACTGCCCGGGCAACGGGTCGGCCCGCATCATTGTAACCGACGGCGCGTCGGGCGCACCGCAAAGCAACAGCCCGGTGAACCTGTACACAGCCTCGCCCCGCTATTCCGACCACTATGTCCTGCTCAAAACACTATCGACCGACAGTAACGGACTGCTCTCTATCGACGACCGGGAGGTGGTAGCTTTCCGACCTGTGTCGGCCGGCGACACGCTATACCCGATCAGCCGACTGACAGTGGGCTCGACCTACTATCACCAGCCATCGGGCGAGGAAATATGCACCGCGTTCTTTACCGACCGCGCCATATACCGTCCCGGCGACACCCTGCATTTTGCAGGCATCGTCTTTTCGCGGGGAGCTGCCGAAAGTCGTGCCGTCGCCGGCGAAAGCCAGACGGTCGAGCTGTACGGTCCCAACGGGAAAATTGCCGAGTGTGCGATCGAGAGCGACGCCTACGGCTCGTTCGCGGGAGAATTTGTCCTGCCGAAACAGACTTCGGGCTACTTCCGCCTGCAAGGATACAACGGCAGTCAAGGCATACAGGTGGCCGAATACAAAAAAGGTACTTTCGACATAACACTCGACACCCCGGCCCCCTCCTACTTCTCAGGCTGTCCCATCACATTGTCGGGTCGTGTTACCGGCTATGCGGGAGAGACCCTTGCTCACGCCGCCGTCTACTTTCAAATCAAAGAGTCGTTCTATTTCCGCGGGAACCGAGAGGGGCAGACCCTGTCGGGCATGACGGTATCCGATGCCGAAGGTCGGTTCACGCTCACCTTCCGGCCACAACCCGCCGCTCACCGCACCTCTTATCGCATGTACCAGGCCGAGTTCTCGGCCACAGCCACCAACGGCGAGACACAGCGTGTGCAACTTGTGTTCGGCGTAACAGACCAGCCTCTGCTTTTGGAGCTGAACCTGCCGGAACGGCACGACAAGAAAGAACCCCTCTCCCTCTCGCCCTCCGTAACAGCCGCCCCCAACGCTTCGCCGGTTGCCGATTGCCGCTACGAGATTTTCGCCCTGCAACCACCTGCCGACGCGATAGAAGAGACGGGCGTCTTCTCCGAGAGCCGCTACGACTCGCTGCCCAACGGACGGTGCGTCGTCTCGGGTCGGATAGCAGAAGGAGAGAGCGTGCGACTGAAAACCAGACAATGGGCTTCGGGCCTGTACCGTGTGGTAATAAGAGCCACCAACCGAGATGGGGCAACCGACAGCCTCTCCCGCCACATCATTCTCTACGGGAGCAAAGACACACAGCCGCCCCTGCCGACAGCCCTTTGGGTACCCCTGCGGGAGATAACGGTGCGCGAGGGAGAGACCATGAAGATTCCCTGCGGAACAAGCCTCGCCGACGTGTCGCTCCTCGTCCAGTTGTTTGAGCAGGGCGAGATGAAGACCTGCTTCCGAAAAACCATAGACCGGGAAAATATCGAGCTCGATATTCCCGCCCATACGACATTTGACGGTCCTCTCACCCTTATGCTGTCGCTGGTCAAGGAGAACCGCCTCTACACCTCGGAGGTCGTGGTGCGGAGAGAGAGACCCGACCACACATTGCAGATTGTTCCCCGCACCTTCCGCGACCGCATCGGCAGCGGAAGCCATGAAACGTGGACGTTCCGTCTGAAAGAGAGCCGGGGCAAAGCGGTGCAGGCCCGCCTCATCGCCACCCTGTACGACCAGGCCCTCGATGCCATCGTGCCCCATTCGTGGTCGTTCTCACCCTACGTCGTATCCTTCCCCACACCGGTCTATACCCAATCGCCCGGACAACAGTACCTCTCGGCCCACACAGTGGCCGACGAAGAGTGCCCCGCCAACGGCCGGTACAACGAGTGGCTCGCTGGTCGCTACGGGCAACGGTTGTCGGCCAACGCCCTCGCCCGACCGGGTTTGCGGGCCGACGCGACGATTCTGGCATCGGCAAAAACCGAGAGCCGGCTGTCGACCGACGAAAGCGGAAGTACCGTTCCGCCACTGCGCCGGGATTTCAGAGAGACCGCCTTCTTTTATCCGCAGCTTGAAAGCGACAAGAGAGGCTTTGTCGACCTCTCCTTCACCCTCCCCGACAGCCACACCTCATGGAAACTGATACTGCTGGCCGTTACAGAAGATATGCACAACGGTCTCTACACCGACACGATTGTTGCCTCGAAACCACTCATGGTATTTCCCAATCTGCCCCGGTTTGCCCGCATCGGCGACCGGGTAACCATAGCGACACGCCTCGGCAACACCACCGGGAAAACCTACAAAGGCCGCCTGTCGATGGAACTATTCAACCCGGAGAACGACTCGCTGCTGTTCCGTAGCGAGATACCGTTCGAGACCGCACCCGGCGAGACACAAAGTCTCCCGATGAATTTCCAGACCGAGCGATGGAGCCAAATGCCGTATGTGGGTGTGCGCATCGTCGCCACCGCTGACGACGGCACCTCCGACGGCGAACAGCGACTGCTGCCGCTGTTGCCCCGGCAGATATTCCTGACCGAAACCGCCTCACCCGAGAAACGCGGCAAAGAGGGGTATGCCATCGAAATGCAGAGTATTCTCACGCCACCCGAGGGCGAAAGCCTCTTCGACGTCACGCTGAGCTATGCCCCATCGCCCCTGTGGTTTGTGGTGCAGGCTCTACCGGGACTCACCGAGCAACCCAACGAGAACTCCACCCCCGACCTCATGGCCGCCTTCTACGGCAACACGCTGGCCGAAGCGCTGGTGATGCAGAACCCCGAATTTGCAGCGGCCATCGCCTCGCAAAGCCATGCGGCCGACACCCTCACCTCGCCCCTCTCGCAAAATGCATCACTCAAAATGGTTCTGCTCGAAGAGACCCCCTGGCTTCTTGAAGCCCGCACCGAGAACGAATGCATCGGACGTCTGGCCGGGCTCCTTGACCGCAAACGCAGCGTCGCGGCCCAACATCGCGTGCTGCAACAGTTGCTTGCCTTGCAAAACGACGATGGCGGATTTCCGTGGAGAAAAGGCATGATAAGCCACATCGGGCAGACACTCTCGGTCATGGAACACTACGTCAATCTCTACCGGCGAGGAGTGCTCAGCGAAGACGAATCGCACGTGCAGCTCTACTCCCGGGCCATGAGCTACCTCAGCCGCAATCTGGTGGGCGATACCGCACGGATAAAGCAGCAAGAAGAGGTTTCGGTGCAACAGCTCCGCTACCTGGCCTTGCAGGCGGCATTCCCACAAGCACTCACCGAAAGCGAAGAGGCCGGATACGCCCTGCTGTATGACAGGGCTACCCGCAACTGGCGACAAACAGATCTCGTCGGCAAGGCTCTCACGGCCCGTCTGCTCTTCGACAGCGGCCGGGAAGAGGAGGCTCACCGCATCGTCGCTTCGCTCATCGGCTACTCCACCTCCCACGACGGAGCAACGACATGGGCCCAGGACAATATAGAAGTGAACTCTCCGACAGGCGACATCGCTCGACATACCCTGCTCATGGAGACCATCGCCCGGATTCAGCCCGACAACAAACGCCTGCCCGAGATGGCGGCCTGGCTGCTGCAACAAAAAGAGGCACGCGACTGGGGTACGACACCGGTTACCCTCAACGCCGTATCGGCTCTGACCGCCTACGGAGGGCTCTCGCTCGCCCCCACGGAAGAGACAGCGACCGTCGTTTGGGGCAACGATACCGTAGCGGCCCCGCGTCATACCTACGGCTACATACAGTTGAGCCGCCGGGGCGAGACGGCAGAGGCCGGACTGGGACGTGTATTCTTCCCGGCCAAGCATAACGAGAGTCCGAACCAGCGGCCTTGGGCCGGACTGTACCGGCGCTATTTTGCCGATGCCGACAAGATAGTGAAACGGGGCAACAGCATATCGCTTGAAAAACGTCTGTACATCGTGCGGGGCGACTCGCTCATCGCACTGTCGGAGGCAACACCCCGAGTCGGCGACAAGGTGGAGACACAGCTCATCGTCTCTGCCGAGCGCGACCTCGACTTTGTGGTCATCAAAGACCACCGGGCCGCCTGTCTCGAACCGGCCGACCAGACCTCGGAAAGGGTTATGGCCGGATACATTTCGGCCCTGAGAGAGACCCGCGATGCAGCCACACACTTCTACATCGAACACCTGCCCAAAGGGCTCCATATCCTGACCTACGAGGCCTACATCGACCGCACGGGCAGCTACCTCGACGGCAGTGCCGCCCTGCAATGCCTCTATGCCCCCCAGGCAACAGCCCATAGCCGGGGCTGCCGCATCGACATCGGCGGGAAATAAGATTACAGATTTTTGATTTTGAAGATGTTGTACGACACCTTATCGTCGTATACATCGGCTCCGGAATAGCGCTTCACCAGCCGTACCACCCGCACGGTAACGGGGAGCGCTACGACTTCATAGGCCGACTTCAAGAGCGTCTGCGAGAGAATCATGACTCCGATGGTCTCGGCCGGCAGGATACCGCCGAAGGCCAGCGGGAAAAACAGCAGGGAGTCGGCCCCCTCGCCCAAGAGGGTGGAGACCACAGCCCGCAGGGAGAAATGACGTCCACGCGAAGCCAGTTTCATGCGGCTCATCACATAGGCATTGATAAACGACCCCACCAGAAATGCGAGGAAACTGGCCAGGGCAATGCGGGGCGTCAGTCCGAACAAGGCGGCAAAAGCCTCCTGATGCGGCCACGACGATGCCGCAGGCAGCCAAATGGCCAGCTGGATAAAGGCCACGGCGATGAAGTTGGCCACAAACCCCGCCCAGATGAGCAACCGGGCCTTGCGATAGCCCCACACCTCTGCGACACAGTCGTTGATGATATAGGAAATAGGAAATACGATGAGGCCGGCGGTAATGGTGAGCGCACCCACCGAAACGATTTTCACCTCCAAGATATTGGCCAGCGTGAGGCATACACAGAACAGAATACCCAGCAGGGCAAAGGCCAGATTGACCGATTGTTTCATTTCTCTTGTTTTTTACGTGGTTGACCTGGAATACACGGCCGCGTCGGGTAGACGGTGGCATCGCACGAAGCGGGCGCAAAGATAACAGTTCTTTCTGTTCCAGCCAAATGCTACGCCGACAAGTATTTCCACAAAAGATGCAGATCACCCGCCATGACAGGCAGCTTCTTTTCTGCAATATTCTCCGGCTGAGATGCTTGTTTTTTCGGGAAAGAGAATCTATATTTGGCTTTCACAAAACCAAGTCCCGGCTCCGGAGCCTTACAACGCCCGCCCGTATCTCCAAACGACAACCTTAAAATCTCCACATCTATGAAAAACATCGGCTGGGCACTCCTGCTCATTCTCGCAAACCTTTTCCCCGCACAAGCCCAACTGTCGGTTTACGACCTGAATACCCCCTTCGGCTGGGCGGTATGCACCTCTCTCACCTCGGGCGACGACTACCGGCTGACAGGTGGCGGCAACGGGTCGAGCATCACCCTGACAAGTAACGGAGGCGACATGAAAGAGGCCCTCTACGATGCCATACAGCGCTACGACATCGTCGTTCTCGACGGTTCGGCCGGCGACTTCTCGATTTCGAGTTCGCTCTCGTTGAAGGGCCTTCGCAACAAAACCATCGTGGGTATCAACGGTGCCCGCCTCTGCTCGGCCTTCTCGGTAACCGAAGAAATAAAGGCCGCACTCGACAGCGTTGGCGTGAAAAACATGAGTGGCAGCGACGGAGGCGGCACCCTCGTCAACGGAGCGACAGTAAAGGAAGAAGGTGAATACTATACCCGAAAAACCCTTATCGAACTCCTCGGCGACGAAAAGGAGAGCTACCGCAAGTCGGGCATCTTCACCCTCAATCTGTGCGAAAACCTCATCATCCGCAACCTGGCATTTGTAGGCCCGGGCTCGGTCGATGTCGGCGGATACGACCTAATCTCCGTTACCGGCAGCACCCACCTGTGGGTAGACCACTGCTCCTTTACCGACGGCATGGACGGAAATATGGACATCACCCAGCGGGCCGATTTCGTAACCGTCTCGTGGTGCACATTCGCCTATACCTCACGCAGCTATGCCCACGCATTCAGTAACCTGATTGCCGGCTCCGACGACCCGAGCCAGGGCGAATACAACCTGAATGTTACCTGGGCCAACTGCTGGTGGCAGACGGGGTGTCAGAACCGTATGCCCATGGCCCGCTTCGGCGTGGTACACCTCATCAACAACTTCTACGACTGCCCCGGCGCATCGCGCTGCATCAATCCGCGCAAAGAGAGCGACTTCCGCATCGAAGGCAACTACTTTGCCCCCGGCGTAACCCGCATCTTCTCCCAGACCGACGCTACGGCCTGTGTGTGGAAAGACAACCTCTTTTCCGAGACCTTTACCCCCGAAGACTTCGGTTCGGTGCTTATACCCTACACCTACCCGCTCTATGAGGCTTCTGAGGTAGAAGCGGTGGTGAGCAACCCCCGCAACGGTGCCGGCCCCACCCTGGAAGAGCCGCTCGACATGACACGGCACACCAGCCACATCGGCGAGAGTAGTGCCGGCCCCGCCATGCGTCAGGCAGGACTGAGCGTGATTGCCCCGAACGCCACCACGCCTCTGTCGCTCTACACGACCGACGGGCGACTGCTCCACTCGGCCATGGGTAAAATAAATCTATTCTCTTATCCTACAGGAATTTATATTATAAGTAATGGAAGGTATCATCTGAAAATTATTCGACCCTGAACCTTTCATTTCCCGGTATTCTATTTCATCGGGGACTTTTACCCAAACCCTCCCAACGCCCCCACCACACCGATTAACGGTCCAACACTACAAAAAAACAGAAGTAAAACCACAAAGCCGAGCGATAAATAGCAGAAACTGCGCCACAAAAACTCAAAAAAAATTTTTCAACAAATAACGTCTCGATAACAATTTATTTTTTTACTTTTGCGATACTTGAAAATAGGTTTTGTAAAAAGGATTGTTTCATTAAGGTAAAAAACAAAATGGACGAAACAGCAACAAAAAAAGAGAAATTCTGCATCGGTATTCTTACCTCAGGAGGCGATGCTCCCGGCATGAACGCGGCTGTCAGAGCCGTAACCCGCTCGGCCATATACAACGGATTTGAGGTAAAAGCCATTTACCGGGGTTACAAAGGTCTGTTGAGCGGCGAAATCGTTCCCTTCAAAACACAAAACGTCAGCAATATCATACAACAGGGTGGAACCATCTTGAAAACAGCCCGCTGTAAGGAATTTGAGACGGTCGAAGGTCGTAAAATCGCCCACGAGACCCTGTTACGTGAAGAGATAGATGCACTGGTAGTTATCGGAGGAGATGGAACCTTGACAGGTGCCCGCATCTTTGCCAACGAATACGATTTTCCCATCGTAGGTCTGCCGGGAACCATCGATAACGACCTGTTCGGCACCGACACCACCATCGGATACGACACCGCCTTGAACACCATCATGCAAGCCGTCGACAAGATTCGCGACACGGCCACCTCGCACGAGCGGCTGTTCTTCATCGAAGTGATGGGTCGCGACGCCGGCTTCCTTGCCCTCAACGGTGCTATTGCCTCCGGAGCCGAAGCCGCCATCATTCCCGAAATTGCCACCGAGGTCGACCAGTTGGGAGAACTCATCAAGAACGGTTTCAGAAAGTCGAAAAACAGTAGTATTGTACTGGTTGCCGAAAGCCCCATAACAGGAGGTGCCATGCATTTGGCCGAACGTGTAAAGAACGAATTCCCCCAATACGATGTACGTGTCACCATACTGGGCCACTTACAACGAGGAGGGTCACCTTCGGCACACGACCGCATATTGGCCAGCCGTATGGGAGCAGCCGCCATCGATGCACTCATCGAAGGGCAACGCAACGTAATGATAGGTATACAGAACGACCAAATTGTGTACGTACCGTTCTCCAAAGCCATCAAAAACGACAAACCCATCAACAGAGAGTTGCTCAACACCCTGCGCATACTTTCGATATAACAGAGAAACTTCGATAAATATCCCCATTTTCCTATGAGCGAAACGACGGACAACAAACTATTGCCCTCGACCATTTCCCCAACAGAAGTGGTACCGACAGATGTCAGTGCAACAGGAGAACAAGCGCCGGTTGCTTCTGCACCAGAAAGCGATGCCGCCCGTCGAGAGGAGTCGATGTCCAATACCGTAACGCCCGTTCATCCCAGCGAGGAAGAAGAAGACGCTATGATAGAACGGGAGTTTCAGGCCCTGCTTGTCGAATACCTCAAATCCAACCATAGGAAAAAGGTTGATATCATAGAACGAGCCTTCCGATTTGCCAAAGAAGCCCATCACGGGATTCGGCGGCGATCGGGAGAGCCCTATATCATGCACCCCATTGCCGTAGCAAGAATCGTGTGCGAAGAGATGGGATTGGGATCCACCTCCATCTGCTCGGCCCTTCTGCACGACGTGGTCGAAGATACCGAATATACCGTCGAAGACATCGAGAACCTCTTCGGCAAGAAAATCGCCATGATTGTGTCGGGGCTGACCAAAATATCGGGAGGTATCTTTGGCGATCAGGCCTCGGCACAGGCCGAGAATTTCAGAAAGCTACTCCTCACCATGTCGGAAGATATCCGCGTCATTCTGGTGAAGATGGCCGACCGGCTGCACAACATGCGCACCTTGGGCTCGATGCTGCCCAGCAAACAATACAAAATCGCAGGCGAAACACTTTACATCTACGCTCCACTGGCTCATCGACTTGGGCTTTTTGCCATCAAGACCGAGCTCGAAGACCTCAGTTTCAAATATGAGCATCCCGAAGCCTACGCCGAGATACAGCACAACATCGCATCGAGCGAGGCTCACCGGCAAAAAGTATTCCAGGATTTCGCCGCCCCCATCACCGAGAAACTGCACGAGATGGGAGTAAAATTCGAGATGAAAGCCCGCGTAAAATCGATATACTCGATATGGAACAAGATGCAGAGCAAGAACATTCCATTCGAGGAGGTCTATGACCTCTACGCCGTGCGCATCATCTTCGATCCCAAACAGGAAGAAAACGAAAAGACCGAGTGTTTCAACATCTACTCGGTCATTACCGACATATACAAGGTACACCCCGAACGCACCCGAGACTGGGTAAGCCACCCCAAAGCCAACGGCTACCGCGCACTACACGTAACGGTCATGGGCCCCGACGGCAACTGGACCGAGGTGCAGATACGCAGCCGCAAGATGGACGAGATTGCCGAACGCGGATTTGCCGCCCACTGGAAATACAAGGTGGGAGGAGCCGACGAAGAGTCGGAACTCGACATTTGGCTGAAAACCATCAAGGAAATTCTTGAAAATCCCGAGCCAAACGCCCTCGACTTTCTCGACACCATCAAACTCAACCTCTTTGCTTCGGAGATATTCGTGTTTACCCCGAAAGGCGAACTCAAAACTCTCCCCAAAGATGCGACGGCTCTCGACTTTGCGTTTATTCTGCACTCTGACCTCGGCTACCACTGCATCGCCGCCAAGGTCAACCATAAACTGGTGCCGCTGAGCCAGAAACTGCAAAGTGGCGACCAAGTCGAAATCTTGACCTCCAAATCACAAACACCCAAAGAGGAGTGGATAAACTTTGTCACCACCGCCAAGGCAAAAACCCAGTTGCAAGCTGCCCTGCGAAAGGAGCGAAAAATCATCGCAGCCAAGGGTGAAGAAATCTACAACAAATTCATATCGGACAATCACCTCATCACCAACGACCTGAGCATTCTCGACCGCATACTCAACTACTTCGACATTGATAAAAAGGAAGAGTTGTTCTACCAGTTGGGCAAAAACGAAATTGCGCTCGATGAAGGGGTAAAGAAATTATTCAAAGGGAAAAACAAAAACGTCTTCATGCGTTATTTGCGAAATCCTTTCGGTAGTAAAAACAACGCCAACAAGCAATCCGATAAGAAAAAACAGAACGACAAGGAAATCGTCGTTCCCGAAAAAATAGATCGCAAAGCCACCTACATTCTCAAAAGTAACGAGACCGAACGCAATTATATTATCGCTGCCTGCTGTAAACCCATTCCGGGCGACGACGTACTCGGATATGTCAACGAAAAGGGTGAAGTCATCGTACACAAGCAGTCCTGCCCGATAGCCATGAAGTTGAAAAGCAGTTTTGGTTCACGCCTCATATCGGTGCGATGGGACAACCATTTGAGCGAATCGTTCCTGGTCGAAATAGAAATCGACGGCATTGACAGCATGGGGGTACTCAATCGCATCACCCACATCATCTCCGATGACATGGCCGTAAACATACGCAATCTTACCATCTCGACCGACGAGGGCCTGTTCCACGGCGAAGTAGGCGTCATGGTACATGATGCCCGCGACATTGAGAAACTATGCAACCGATTGAAAAAAATTGAAGACGTAAAGTCGGCTGCCCGCAAGAACTGACTTATTTCACCCGGCGTACTCCCCGCGGCAATTTCACAGAAGATTTAATTTTCCCGTTATCCAAGCGTTCATGTGAAACCTCAATGACGCCCCACGGTGTAGGATAGGAACCTTTTGCCCACAACAAATTCCCCAAATGAGGTTCGATTCTGACCCGCCGTTTTACCGGGTCGACAATCGACACCCCCAACACATGGTCGCTCAACCAAGCCGTAGGGCCCGATGCCCATCCATGACATAAACTGTGACGGAAGCCCGGATAACAATAATCGCCAAAATCGCCATGAATATCTTTCATGCCCTCAGGAACGGGATTGTCGATAGGGGCGGCACCTACCGTCCAATCGAGATTGAAATCTTCCCAAAATGTCGTAGCTCCCATGTCAAGCATTCCACCCCAATAATCACGAATAATGTCAAGAGCCGTCTCATACATGTGAGCCATAGCCAAGGCTTCGAGCATATAATAGCCATAAAAGGTTGAAAAACGCTCGGTCCCACCGACAGCCACCACCTCACTGCAAGCCTGCACCGGGTCAAGAAGTCCGGCCAAGGCCATCAACGCAGCAGCCTGTTTTAAATGATTATGAGGCAGAGTCTTCTTTTCCAATCGAGAAACAATATCGTGACACAAGGCTGCATCATTATCGCGCCCAATCAGAGTTAATAGTTCTGACGCGTCGTTCATGGCCCAAATAATCAATGCCCGATAGCCCGCCTCGACACCCAAGGTATCGGGACTCGACGGCCAATCAAGAAAACGCCAGGAAGCCAAAGACTCATTTCCCTTTTCATCGACTTTTTTATCGACCAGTGCCACAACGCTAGCTATGTAATCGGCATGACGTCGCACATAAGCGATATCGCCAGTCTGTTGGAACCAGTCACGCATGATAATAAGATACCACATACTGTATGCACTCATATTATTGAGCCACCGGGGAAGCGGATATTGCTCACATGCCAAATCGATACTGCGCGGGACAATCTCATGTGCGCCAAACACCCGAGTAATAGTAGTCATCTCGGGGTGCATGTCGCCCAGCCACACAAGACGGTCTCTTTTGATGCCGTCCCACAAGAACTCTTGCATATTGAGATGTACTGTGTAAGCTCCAGTTATCCAAATACGATTGAGACGTTCATCGCTGCACGAGAATGAGCCCAGATAGGGGATATCACGATATCGCAATATAGCCGAAACTTCTTTGAGTGAAATCGTCGCCTCCTCTTCGAGCAAATCAATGCGAACAAACCGGAATCCGGTATTACCCAATTCAATTGAACCGTCACGAGGAATCTCCATCACAAAATCTCGTTTGGCGTGGTCATCGGTCGAAAATCCTCGCTTCCACTCGGAATTACAGGTTTCGCTGTTAGCCTCCTCAACCGACTCACCAAAGCGGATTCGCACCTTCGATGGTTCTCGCCTACTCGAACCGCCCAAGACCAAATACAACCCACCATGCAGTTCACAACCGAAGTCGAGTAACAAGAAAGGTTTTTCTTCAGGGGTAGAATGCAACACGGCGCAATTCTTTCGGCCCGATTGAGCCTGGCCATTACCGGGACATAACAAGAGTGAATCACCACGCAGCAAATCACCATGTCGACCCTCGTATTTCATCACAACACGCACCGGAGTGATATACATTCGCGTGAGTTCATCGGGACGTACCGACGCACCTGTAGCTTGTACAACAGGAGGCAATTGAACCTGAGCGACAGCTACCCCTACCCATATCAAAAGAGAAAAAACAAGAGCCAAATTTTTCATGGTAAAATAATCTCAGAAAATATTTTCAAAAACTGTTCAAGCGACTGTTATCATCACGAAACCAAAGATAACTATCCTGCTCCAAAAATCAAACATGTCATAACAAAGATACCGCATATAAGGATGTAATCATCCACCCATACTCAAGCAGAAAAAAGTCATCATAATTCATCATTCACGACCCTGCAAGACTATGGACGGGAAAGTTTAAGGCGCGATATCGAAGAAGTAGCTCCACACAAGGTAAGTACGCCGGCCAGAAGCATGGCATCGTGAGGTGCCGTATCGCCGAAGATATGAAACAAGAGTGCCACCAAGGCAGCACCGGTTGTCTGTCCGAGCAGGCGCGCTGTAGCCAGCATGCCACTTGCACTGCCTGTGCGATGAGGAGGGGCCGAACTGAGCAGCATGTGATTGTTGGGCGACTGGAAGAATCCAAAACCCATACCGCAAAGCATCAATCGCCACACCAGTCCGAAATGAGAAGTATCAACCGGAACAAAAGAGAGCGAAAAGCAGCCTACACTCATCACCGTCAACCCTATACCCCCTAAAATCCCGGGGTGCACCCGTCCCACCAACCAACCGGCCAAGGGAGCAACAAAGACAATGACAAGTGGCCAAGAGGTCATGAGCAATCCCGTACCCACAGCCTCATAATGAAACGTATTGACCAACATGAAGGGCATGGCTATCATCACCAACATCTGTGAAGTGAACGACAGAATGCTGGTGACCACAGAAAGAGAAAAGGCGGGAATGCGCAACAGGTCGAATGGCAGCATGGGATAGGCATCGTGCACCTGCATGCGAACATACAGAATGCCCACAATCAGGAGAATCAGCAGTCCCACCAAAATGGTTGCATGAGAGACATCGTGCGAATAGGCTTCGATACAGCCGATAAGCAAGCCAAATGTCAGCGCATTGAACAGTGCCTCTTTCCACTTGAAGCGACGGCCCAACACCCGCGTAGGATTGACCGGCAGATATTTCCGACCCAGATAAAACGTAATAATACCCACCGGTACATTGATGGCAAACAACCAAGGCCAGGAACCCACCGATAAAATGGCGGCAGCCAAGGTAGGCCCGGCAACCGAAGCAATAGCTACAATTGTGGCATTCAGTCCTACACCCTTGCCCAAATGGCGCTTGGGGTAAATAATACGCACAAGCGAGGTATTGACACTCATTATCATTGCGGCGCCTATACCTTGGAACACTCTGGCAATGACCAGCCACATGAGCGTGTCGGTCAACGCACAAAACAGCGAACCGGCCGTGAACACCGCTACGCCATAAAGATAAATGCGCTTATATCCGAACAGTTCGCCCAGAGAAGAAAACGGAAGAAGCGTCATCATGATAACCAGCTGGAAAGCGTTGATGACCCAAATAGAATCGGACGAAGACACCTGCAAATCCTCCGATATTGTAGGCAAGACCACATTGCAGATGGTACCGTCAAGGACCGACAGAAAAAGCCCCGAGAAGGTAGCTATCATGGCATAATAGATCCGCGGACGATGTAGTCCATCCCAATTCAAGTCACCTACAATCTCGCCTTTCTGTTCCATAAAAACACCTATAAATCTTTTTTCGCCGGCAAAAATACACATTATTCCGCTGGGTAACCGCGGTTTCTTTCCGTTTTCTATTCCAAAGCACACAATTACACTGAAATTCAGCGACATATTCCCTTTCAAAAAAACTCTACCCGAAAGCGGCAAAGCCCTTTTGCCGTATAAAATATTTTCCATAAATTGCACTCGTTTTCGGCGTAAACATTTTGTACACACAAATACGCCCTCCGTAGAAAAAAGTTGCCATAATCTCATAACGATGAAAAAGACTTTGCGACACATCTTCATGACCCGCATCGGCCTATGCCAGACGGCCTATTTTATTGGTGCCATTGCACTCATTCTCTATTTTTTCCCAAGAGAAGAGAAATCGGAATATGTTTTTCAGGAAGGAAAACCTTGGAAATACGGACTGCTGACCGCGGCATACGACTTTCCCATCTATAAAAGCGAGGAACAGTTGAAACACGAACAGGATAGTGTTGTCAAGACACTGCGCCCGTTTTTCACCGAAGAACCCAGCGTAGGCACAGCTCAAATAAACAATTTCAAACGTGAACACCAGTCACTGTTGCAAAGTGCAGAATCGGCCGATGCCTATCGCTATGTATTGAAAGCTCTGGCTGAGGTCTATCAAAAAGGCATTATCGATACCGATACCTACAATTCATTAATACACAACGGCACACCGGGTGTCCGCATCGTAAGTCGCAACACTGTCAAAGAAGAATGTGAAGTTTCGGAGTTACTCTCGCTCAGGTCGGCCTATGAATACATTATGACCCATGCCACCGTACAGCAGCAACAGATACTAAACTCCTGCAATCTGAACAATTACCTGTCGGAAAACCTCACCTACGACAGCTTGAAGTCACAAAATGCGCGCTACGAACTGCTGCAACGTATTCCCTCCTCCATTGGTATGGTTCAGAAAGGCGAAAAAATCATCAACCGTGGCGACATCGTAACACCTCACACCTACCTCATACTTCAATCGTTTGAGACCGTCAACCAGCGTAACAACACGCGCACTCACCAACAAGAACTGTTTATCATGCTGGGGCAGGCTCTGGTCATCATCTGCCTCCTCATATTTCTATATCGATACCTGGCCATCTTCTACCCGCGCACGTTCAACGACCCGAAGAAGCTTGCTTTTATCATGATTATGATTACCGGTACAACGGTTATCTGCTACCTGCTGTGCGGAATGTTCACCACATCGGGAATGTATCTGGTGCCTTTTGCCATACTGCCTATCACGATTGTCGTCTTTCTTAAAAAATCCATTGCCCTCATATCGAGCCTCATATCGATACTGTTGTGTGCTTTTGTCGTGCCTTATCCGCTGGAATTTATCTTCTTGCAGACAGCCGTAACCGTAACGGCCATCAATAACATGAAAGAGCTGGTAAGACGCTCCCAACTGCTGCGATGCGTCATACTCATTTTCGTTACCTACTGCTTTACCTATACCGGTTACACACTCATCTTTGAAGACTGGACCAAGCTCGACCCACAACTATTCTTCTACCTGGGTATCAACTGTGGCCTCCTGTTCTTTACCTATCTGCTCATTTACCTGCTCGAAAAGGTCTTCGGTTTTGTGTCGACTGTTACGCTGGTCGAACTTTCCGATATCAACCTGCCGATATTCCGTCAACTGTCGGAGGTATGCCCGGGCACCTTCCAACACTCAATGCAGGTATCGAATCTCGCTACCGAAGCAGCCGACTGCATCGGCGCTCAGGCTCAACTGGTTCGCACAGGCGCGCTCTACCACGACATCGGTAAAATGGCCAATCCCACCTTCTTCACAGAGAATCAGAATGGAGTCAACCCACACAACGGCCTCCCCTACGAAGAAAGCGCACAGATTGTCATCAGCCATGTAAAAGACGGTATCAAAATTGCCGAGAAACTCAACCTACCCCAAACCATAATCGATTTTATCAAGACTCATCACGGCCGTAGCAAAGCCAAATATTTCTACAACTCCTATGTGAACGAACACCCCGACGAGGAGGTCAATGAAGAACTGTTTACCTACCCCGGTCCCAACCCGTTCACCAAAGAACAGGCTATTCTCATGATGGCCGACGCCGTAGAAGCCGCCTCGCGCAGCCTGAAAGAGTATACCGAAGAAAACATTTCCAAACTGGTAAACTCCATCATCGACAGCCAGATTGCCGACGGGCTGTTGAACAACAGCCCCATCAGTTTCCGCGATATATGCGACGTAAAAGCAGCCTTTATCGAGAAACTCAAAACCATGTATCACACACGTATCAGTTATCCCGAGCTACGCAAGAAGTAAACTTCCAGCGTCCATTGGAAATCCGCAGAATATCACAACCCCATTCCAAGAGGTGCAGGGAGTTGACGAGTGCTTAGAAAGAGAGGGTGCACCCTGTTTGGGTACACCCTCTCTTTTTGCTCATTACAGACTCTTACAGGTTTACCTTCAACGCCCTGAGGATATGAATAAATACCTCGGTATTGTCAATCACACCACAGAAATCGTCGGCATGAGGACCGTAAGCGTATACCGGGACCAAAATAGGTGAATGGCCACCGGTAGCGAAATGTCCCGACACTTTTCCTTGAAGAATATCGCCATCGCCCAGTGCCAAACCACCGGTTTCGTGGTCGGCCAAGACAATTACCAGAGTTTCTCCGTTAGTGTCGGCAAAACGCAGAGCTTCGGCCACGGCCTTGTCAAAATCGAGCGTTTCCCGCACAACCCCTTCGATGTCGCCATTGTGAGCGGCATGATCTATCTCGGCCCCTTCAACCATAAGAAAAAATCCTTTTTTCGATTTTTGACTGAGAAATGAAAGAGCATACCGGGTAACACTTCGCAAATAGGCCGTATCACGACCGTCCTTGATTTGAGCAGCATCTCGGTCACGGGCAATAAGAGCCACCTTATCAGGGGCATCAAGGGGCAAAGCCTTGAAATCATGCAACACGGTGAAGCCCTGTGCCCGCAATGAGTCGAGGCGCTCCTTACCCGTTGCATTGAAGAGCGACACGCTACTGCCGGCCACAAAAAGAGCCCGTGTATGCAACAGGTCGGAGAGAATCTCCCGTGTCATGCTCCGTTGCGGCTGATGGGTATAAAATGCCGAGGGCGTAGCCCCCGAAATCTTATCGGTAGAAACTATTCCGGTAGCGTACCCGCGAGCCGAGAGTATCTCGGTCATATCGGGCAAGCGACAACCAGCGGTATCAACTCCAAGGCTGCCGTTCCGGGTTTTACAGCCTGTGGCATAAGCGGTACCGGCAGCGGCCGAGTCGGTGATATAACGGTTGGCCGACTGTGTTCTGACCAGACCGATATGGCGCATACGGGCTATCGTCAGGTCGCCACCGTTGGCATGCAAGGCTGCCGTCATGTGAGCCAGGCCCATGCCATCGCCCACCAGAAGTATCACATTCTTTACTTTCCTATCGGAACCATCGTGGCGATAAGTTGGCTCATAAACCGCCTGCCTGGCAGGTGAAACATAGGGTGTAAACTGAGCCGAAACGGGAACAACGGCTAAAGCCGAAGCCACCAACAGACATACAGAAATAATCGTTGTTTTCATATCAAAATCAAAATGAATATTTCAATCCTTCGCGAGCCAATATCGTATCGGCAAACTCCTCGCGGGCCTCGGCCAGCAACTTCTCCTCGTCGTTGTAACGAGCCGAGAAGTGGCCTATCATCAACTGCTTCACATGAGCATTCCGGGCCATAATTCCGGCCTGGCGGGCCGTTGAGTGAAGAGTGCGACGGGCCATGGCAACGGCCTCATCGCCGAAAGTCGCTTCGTGATAGAGTAGGTCGACCCCTTCGATAAGAGGTATGAGTTTCTCATTATATGCGGTATCGGAGCAATAGGCATAACGCACAGGTGGAGCAGCCGGCCGTGTGAGCCGACTGTTGGGAACAACAGTGCCATCGGGTAGGACAAAATCGGCTCCTGCCTTGATTTCGGCCCGCCGATAATGAGGAATCTTGTAATACTCGGCCATGTCGCCCAAGAGATGACGGGGCGCCTCTTTTTCTTCAAAGAGGAATCCGGCCGCCGGGATACGGTGCTTCAAGGGGAGAGTCTTGACAGTGAGAGCATCGTCTTCGTAGATAGTCGACGATGCAAATGGAGAGAAAGGCTCAATGCGCACGTCAAAAGGAAGTTCCTGACAGAAGGTGTCGAACAACGGCGGAAAGATGCGCAAAGCATCGGGTACCGCATGTATGATCACCTCACCGCCACGGTCGAGCAGGCCCAGTGTCGATATAAGTCCGACCAGTCCCAGGCAGTGGTCGCCATGGAGATGCGAAATGAAGATATGTTGCAAGCGCATGAGTTTTAACCCTTGCCGGCGATAGTGCTGCTGGGTTCCCTCACCACAATCGACAAGGAACACACGGTCGCGATGACTTAATGCCTGCGCGCTGGGGTTGTGACGGAGGGAGCCGCAACCTAATATCGACAATTCAAAACGGGTCATGGCAGAGTATGGTCTTTTGCGTTTGAACGCACAAAATTAGCAATTCACGGTTGGTATCGCAAATTTAGGAAGTTTCGTTTTTATGACATTTTTGGCTGATGAAAAGCGACTATAAAATTACCGGCTTTTATCATATAAAGAAAAAGCGCCGTGCTGCATACAGCACGGCGCTTCGGTGAATATGTTACCTCGGACGATTATTTATTGTTGTCCGATGCAGCGAGTTTTTCTTTCAAAGCAGCGAGTTCTTCGATGTCGCCGAGGGTCGTTTTTTCTACGGGAGCAGAAAGAGCGGCAGTTTCTTCGGCTTTAGCAGCTTTCTTGGCAGCTTTTCTTGCCGATGCCTCTTTCTGTGCTTCGGCTTTGGCTGCATCTTCAAAGATGCGGCTGTGCGAGAGAATAATGCGTTTAGCGTCTTTGTTAAACTCGATTACCTTGAAGTTAAGTTTCTCGTCTACTTGGGCTTGTGTTCCGTCTTCTTTCACCAGGTGTTTGGGGGTAGCAAAACCTTCTACACCATAAGGCAATGCGATAACAGCACCTTTTTCGAGCATCTCAACGATGGTTCCTTCGTGAATCGAACCTACGGTAAATATTGTCTCAAACACGTCCCAAGGATTCTCTTCGAGTTGTTTGTGACCAAGGCTGAGACGACGGTTCTCCTTGTCGATTTCAAGTACTTGCACTTCGATATCGGCACCGATTTGGGTAAATTCAGAGGGGTGTTTGATTTTCTTCGTCCAAGAGAGGTCGGAGATGTGAATAAGGCCCTCAACACCCTCTTCGAGTTCTACAAATACGCCAAAGTTGGTGAAGTTACGTACCTTGGCGTGGTGACGCGAACCAACAGCATATTTGGTCTCGATATTTTCCCAGGGATCGGGTTTGAGTTGTTTGATACCCAACGACATCTTGCGCTCTGCACGGTCGAGGGTAAGAATAACGGCTTCTACCTCATCGCCCACTTTCATGAAATCTTGTGCGCTGCGCAGGTGCTGCGACCACGACATTTCCGATACGTGGATAAGGCCTTCTACGCCCGGAGCGATTTCGACAAATGCACCGTAATCGGCCATGACAGCCACTTTGCCTTTGACTTTGTCGCCCACTTTGAGGTTGGGGTCGAGAGCATCCCAAGGATGCGGGGTGAGTTGTTTCAGACCGAGAGCAATACGTTTCTTCTCGTCGTCGAAGTCGAGGATAACGACATTGAGTTTCTGGTCGAGAGAAACAACCTCTTCGGGGTGGCTTACGCGGCCCCAAGAAAGGTCGGTGATGTGGATAAGACCGTCGACACCACCCAAGTCGATGAATACACCATAAGAGGTGATGTTCTTGACGGTACCTTCGAGTACCTGACCCTTTTCGAGCTTGGCAATGATTTCTTTCTTCTGCTGCTCGAGCTCGGCTTCGATGAGAGCCTTGTGCGAAACAACAACATTTTTGAATTCCTGGTTGATTTTAACCACCTTGAATTCCATGGTTTTGCCGACGAATACATCATAATCGCGAATGGGTTTGACGTCGATTTGCGAACCGGGCAAGAAAGCCTCGATACCAAATACATCGACAATCATACCGCCTTTGGTACGGCACTTGATGTAACCCTTGATGACTTCGTCGTTTTCGAGAGCAGCATTCACACGGTCCCACGAGCGGGTTGCACGGGCTTTCTTGTGAGAGAGTACGAGCTGTCCTTTTTTATCTTCTTGATTTTCGATGTATACTTCAACCGTATCACCCACTTTGAGGTCGGGGTTGTAACGGAATTCGTTCATCGAAATAACGCCATCGGATTTGTAACCGATGTTTACAACAACTTCGCGTTTGTTGATGGAGATAACGGTTCCTTCGATTACCTCTTTGTCCTTAACGGTGTTGAGCGACTTATCATACGTAGCCACCAACTCTTCGCGGCTTTTCTCGCCGACTACTTCGCCTTTTTCATAGGCATCCCAATCGAAATTATCAATCGGGGTGATTTGTTTTTCTTCCATAATTGTTAAATAATTGATTTTCTTACTAGTAAATTAGACATTATATGGTCTCAAAATCGGGGGCAAAGATAAGCCTTTTTTTTGACCCGGCAAATGTATAGTCAAGATTTTGTCAATTTACAAAAAAGGGACAGACCATAAAGGCCTGTCCCGATGCTATACATAATATTTTGAGAACGTTTTTATTCCTTGATAAAGCGATAACGCATCACACGGTTATCCGACTCAGCCACGACAACGTAATGCCCGGCAGGCAACTCGTCAATCGACACTTCGCTCTGTGGCGCTACAATCCGTTTCACCTCGGAACCACTGATATCAAAGATGGAGAGCTGTGCCACAACGCCCGTCATGTAAAGTTTGCCTTCGGCATAATAAAGCGTAGCCTCATCACCATCGACCGACGTCAGTCCGGAGTGTGCCACAATGGTAAGAGTACCTGGACGATAGACAAACTCGTAGTTGGCAGCATCGCCTCCCGAAACCGAGATTTCATAGGTACCGGGCTCGGCGGTATCGGAAACTTCGCAAAGGGCCTGCGGCTGAATATCAAGAGAAGAGGTATCTTCTCCCCATACAAAACCACTGTATCGAAGGGTCCACTCAGGCATCGCATCGCCCTGGTTGCAACGTTTGTCTTCGGCGACCACGGTAAGAGGAGCCTTGGCTACCACTAAGTCAATCCACACTTCGGCATCTGAGAAGGTTTCCGTAGCTTTCTGCTTCACCACAAGCAGGGTTGTTCCGGCACCCTTAATGTGTATACGACCGTCGACAATAGTTGCTACCGATTCATTAACGATGGTGTAGCTTATCTCTCCCCGACTGTTGTTGGTCGTTACCGCCGGCAGCGCAAACGGTAGGTCACCATAGACCTTCTCGCCTATCTCAGCTACCGTGAGCCGTGTCTCGCTGAAATTGCCAACGGTCAACGTTCCCGAGTAATAGGCTATCTCGTAATTGGCGGCTTCGCCTCCCGTCACGCTTATCAGATAGGTGCCGGCCTGCTCGGTGGTAGATACCTCGCAGTTCAACTCGGGCTGCACGGTAAACACCGTCTCGTCCTCACCGGCCACAAAGCCTTTGCAGGTGTAGGTCAGTTCGGGCAGCTCATCTCCCTGGCGGCACTCCTTATTATCGGCCGTTACGGTGAGAAGGGCTTTCGATACCACCAGAGGTACGCTGGCCTCGGCCGAGGTGTAGCTATCGGTGGCAGCCTGTTTCACCACAAGTGTAGTCGTGCCGGCGCCCTTGATGTGTATGCGGCCGTCGACGATAGTCGCTACCGACTCATCGACGATGGTATAGCTTATCTCGCCACGGTTGCTGTTGGTCGTTACAACCGGCAGTGCAAACGGCTGATCGCCGTAGACCTTCTCGCCTATCTCGGCTACCGACAATGCAGTGGTTACCGAACCGATGGTCAGGGTACCATTGGTATAGACAAAGGTATAAAGGTCGGAAACTCCGCCCGAGAGAACGATGGGGAAACTTCCCAAAGAGAGCGTGTCGGCCACACAGGTAGCGACAGGCTTTTGGGTAAGACTCTCTTCATTATCGCCGGCCACAAAGCCTTCGTAGGAGATGACAAACTCAGGATTGGCTTCTCCGTAGTTGCGGGAGGCATCGTCGACACGCACATACAACGGACGCTTGTTGACGGTAAGGGGCAGGGAGATTTCTTCGGAGGCGGCAAAGTTGCCCGAAGCGGCCTGTTTCAGCAGAATATTCGTAACACCGGGGGCTACCACCGTTACCTCGCCGTTCTCGACGGTTGCGACACGTGTATCTTCAACCACATAGTCGACCGGCGACTCGTCGTTGTTGGTCGTTACCACCAACCGGAATGTATCGTCGCCATAGAGCTTCACGGGCACCTCCTCGACTGCCAGCTTCGTGGCGGCAGGTTCAACCGACAAGGTTCCGGTGCGGTACGACAACGTATAGTTTTGGGCCGATGCACCACTCACCCGTATATCATAGGTACCGACAGGCGATTCGGTCTGGGCATCACATTCGGCCACGGGGAGCGACGCGAGCGATGTCTCGTCATCGCCGGCCACAAAGCCTTCGTAAGCGAAAGTGAATTCGGGATTTTCCTCGCGATAGAAACGGGTGGTATCGACCGCAGCAATCGTCAGCGGAGCTTTCTCGACCACATAGGTAAAGAAGTTGGAGACACCCTGTGTATAGTTCGACGAAGCGGTCTGCATGGCAATAATCATGGTCTGGCCGGCCCGCTTGGGGGTCAACATACCATCTACAACCTCCACCACCGAAGGATCGGAGATGGCATAGATGATTTCGCTCTCGGTATTGTTCGACGAGATATCGAGCCGGCAGGGTTCATCGCCGTAAACAGCGGTATCGGGGGTAACAATGGTAATAACCGTCGAGGCCGGATTGATAGTGAGTTGTCCCGGGAGATATTCGATGGTATAATTGGCAGCCTCGGCTCCTTCGGGTGTGATGGTGTAGGTACCGACAGGCGAAAGCTTATCGGCCTCCCAACGAAGTACGGGCTTCACCGCCAGCGACGAGGTGTCGTCGTCGTAAACAAAACCGGTATAGGAGAACTCACCTGCGGGATTGGGTTCGCCATAGGGACGCTCGGTATCGACGGCCCGTATCGAGAGCATGGCTTTCTTCACGACAATCTCTATCGTATCGGAGCCGGCCAGGAAGTTCTCGCTCGTATCCTGAACAGCCACCAGCGATGTCGTTCCCACGCCCACAATCTGAAGTTTGTCGTCTTTCACCACAGCCACTCCGGCATCGAGGGTCTTGAAGAGCAACTCCTGCTCGTCGTTGTTTTTCTCCACTTCGGGCAAGGCAAAGGCCGGCTGTCCGTAGGTAAGGGTATCGACCCGGGCTATTTCGAGATGCGAAGGCGCGGGGTGAATCGAGAGGGTACCGTCGACATAGGTAAAGTCGTAATTGGCCGCCTCGGCACCCGAAGCCTTCACGACATAGTCGCCCACCTTGGCATCGGCACCGGCTTCGTGGGTCGCTACCGGCCACACGCCGACAGCCGTAGTATCGTCGTCGTTGACAAAGCCGCTGAACAGGAAGGTAAATTCGGGATTCTCCTCACGATAGAGACGCGAGGTATCGGCTACCGTCACCGTGAGCATCGCCTTGTCGACAGTAAGAGGCACCTCTACGGTATCGGAGGCATGGTAATAGGCCGACTCGTCCTGATAAACCGAGAGAACAGTCTTTCCGGCACCCTTTATAACGACACTTCCCTCGGCAAATGCAGCCACGGCATCGTTGTCGACAAGGGCGTGCAGCTCTCCGTCGGGATTGGTCGAGGTCAGGGCCACCGGCTCGCTGCCGTAGACCACACGAATGGAATCGCCGTTGATAACAGGCGTGAGCTTATCGACCGTCAGCATGGCACCATCGACATAGACCAGTTCGTAATTGTCGGCCGCACCACCCGAGAGGGTAATGGGATACTCACCGGGATCGGAATCGGCTACTGCTGTGGTATGAGCCGTCGGCAACTCACTGAGGACAGAGAGGGTATCGCCATTGACAAAACCGCTGTACAGGATTTCAAAAACGGGATTCTCTTCCTTATAAAGACGTATCGTATCGGAAACAGATACCGAGAGAAGGGCTTTTTTCACCACCAGGGCTACCGAGTCGGTAGCAGCGCCGTAATTCTCGGACTCTTGTTGGGAAACCTTGATCCATGTCGTTCCGGCCGAGAGGATATGTATCATATCACCCGAAAGACGAGCCACCGATGTATCGGCCACGGCATAGGCATATTCGCCACCGGCATTCGGCGAAGAGACGGCCGGCAACGCGATGGGTGCGGCACCATAGACCGTCGTGTCGATGGGGGTGATGACAAGGCTGGTCTTCAAGGGCTCAATGGTAAGCTGACCGGGACGGTATTCAATTTCGTAATTGTCGGCCGCAGCACCCGAAAGGGTAATGGCATAGGTTCCCACGCCGGTCTCGGTCGTAGCTTCGGTCGCAACGACCGGTTCGGCGGTGAGTACCTCGGGGCCTTCTCCGTTGACAAGCCCTTCATACACGATGCGGAACTCGGGATTCTCCGTACCGTAAAGGCGCGAGGTATCGGCCACAGAGATAATGAGCGGGGCTTTGCCCACGATGAGCTGTATCTGCGTCTCGACAAGTTCGGTAAAATGTTCGGTTGCCGGTTGCGAAACGGTCAGCGTCGTTTCGCCGAGCGCTTTGACCACGATGCGGCCCTCCTCGTCGAGTTCGGCAATGGAGGTGTCGTCTATCGTGCAGACGAGCTTCGACTCGATATTGTTGGTCTCCACCACAAAGGGGGCATCGCCATATACCTTATATATAGGCTCGGTCGACACCTCGGTCAGAGCCTGTGAGATGGTGAGCTTGGCCGGTTCTTCGGCAAATATGAATTCATAACGGTCGGAAGCTCCACCCGAGAGGGTAATATCGTACACACCAAAATCGGATTCGAGCGTGGCATTGGAAGTTGCCACAGGCTCCTGTTGCAAGACCGAAGCATCGTCGTCGAGCAGGAAGCCTTCGTAGATAAGGCGGAAGTCGGGGTCGGGTTTGTGGTAATAGCGGGTGGTATCGGCCACGGAAACATGCAGGGGGGCCTTGGTTACCATCAGCTTTCCGGGTACGGGAGCAAAGGTGTACCAGGGGTCCTCTCCCCCACTGACCGTGAGTTCATAATCGCCGGCAGGCGACGAAGGTACGGCTGTGGTTACCACCTCGGGATCTTGCGCCACCGAAGTATGCTCGCCTATCCAGCCCGAATATTCAAAGATATACTCCTGTGGATTTTCCTGCCCGTACATACGGGAGGTATCGGCGATATGCACCTGCAAGGGATATTTTTCGACCACGGCGGCTTGCTCGGCAGGCAGGAATACGAAGCCCGACCACTGCGAAGCGACCTTCACCGTATAGGCTCCCGGGAGGATATTGCCCCAAAGCAGTTGGAGTGCATCGGCTACCACCGTATCGCGAACAAGTGCCTCGTCTTCGCCATAAAGAGAGACGGTATAGGCATCGGCCTCTTCGACGGCATTCCAGGAGACACGCAGAGAGAATGGTGTCTCACCGGCCGAGGTCTCAATGGTCGAAGGGGGAACCAGTTCCCAAGAGCGGGCAGCCAAGGTGGCAAAGGGGGTGGCACCGTCGTCGGCCAAGGCACGCACTTTCAAGGTGTAGTTGGTACCGGGAATAAGGCCCGACACCTGATAGGTGGTGTCGGCCAGAGTAACATCGTCGACCGGCTCGGCACCATCGGTTTTCTCTACAACGACATTATAGGTAAGGTCCTGGCCCACCGACTTCCACGACAGAGAGATATCGGTCTTGCCGATTACCTGATAAGAAATCTCTTTGGGGGTAGGAACGCAACGGGGGGTAAACGATACCTCTTCCGACGAAAATCCTTTATAGTCGGTGCGCAGCCGAGCCTCGTAGGAGAGCGTGGGGTCGAGGTCGACATCGAGCGAAGCCGACGAGCCGGTGAGGTCGGTAACCTCAGCAGCCATATTACCGTCGGCCGTATAGAAGCGCACACTGTATGTTACGACATCGTCGACGGCACTCCACGATGCAGACACCGGAGTCGACTCAAAGATTGTCCCTACCGTAAAATCCTGGGGAGCAGGTATGTAGCTATCGGTCTTGACCAACCCCGAAGCAAAGCCCGAACTGAGCCCGCCGGGATAGTTGGCACACACACGCACCGAATAGGCGGCGTCGGGGGTGAGGCCTGTCATGGTATAGCCGGGGGTCGAGACGGTCTCTTCGGCCTCGACCTCATTGAGGGCGTTACGCATCTGTATGGTGTAGCTCTCGGCACCGGAGACCGGAGACCAGGTTACGGGCAGTTTGTGGAAAGTAGCCTCACCGGCCTCGATATTGGTCGGGGCGCAAAGACCCACCACGGCTTGCGTGAAAGATACGATACCGTCGGTAACGGTTATCGTCGCATCGTGCCGGGCCAAATCGGAAGGGGCATAAGTAACGGTAACATCGACCGTCGTAACGGCCTGCTCGGTAACCGTAGCCCCTATCGATGCCGTAAAGGCGGGATTGCTCGACGAAACGGTGAGGGGTGCGGCAGCGTTGGAATAACGCAGCGAGAAACGCTGGGTCTTTACATCGTCGGCACCCGAGCCCGAGGTGAAGCTGGAAAGATTGATGTTTTCGGCCTCTATATATCGCGCGCGCGTTACCTTTACATTGCGGAAGTGTTTGTTACCGACAGCTCCCGTCTCGGTATACATCTTTATCTTGGTAGCCCGGCGGTCGAGCGTATAGGTCAAGGACTGCCAGTCCTGGGTGAGCATATCCAGCGTGGCAACCCGCATCCACACTCCGTCTACATACTGGTCGAGATAACAGTTGCTACTGTTTCCCACCCACACAATGGTAGAATATTTTCCTTCAAAGGTCAGAACGCCGGCCTCACCATTGATATCGTACTCGGTCGACGAGATGGTAGAGAAACTTCGTTCGCCTGCATCGTCGAGTACATAGCTCTCGGCTCGCGCAGGGAGAGAGACACACAGTAACAAACATACTACCAGCGCATACAGTTTTTTCATTATCATAAAGGTTTACTATTTATATGGAAGAAAGCCTCGCTGCAAAAACTCTTTCGTAAAGCTTTCTTTTATCTAAAAAATTCTGTACAAAATTACTTCATTTACTGTCGTCGCCCTATTTATTCACATCTATTAATAGTATATAAATCTTTTACGTAAGAGAAACTATATCTTAAATCTATCTGAAACAAATAATCAATCATCTGTATAAAAGCACAATAGAATAATATTACATATCAATTGATGAACGTTATTTGCCCGGACTAAATTTTAAATAAAAGTTAATACAAGTAAATATACAATGCAAAAACTCTATGTATTTCTTATAGTTTTTACGGTTTATTCAAAAAATATAGAAAGGAGAGTGAAAAGATTCATTGCCAGAAAACTTACAAAAGGCTAAACGCCCTTATGATATTAAAGAGGCGCACCATATCTTGGCACGCCTCTTATTCTAGAGAGAAATATACCCTACTTTTTACGGGCAGCCTCCATCTCCTCCAACAACTCCTTTGGAGGTTCGGGTAAATCGGGCAGGTCGGCACGCCGGGAAGGCCGCGAAGCATTGATCTCACCTCCGCGTATATAGTTCCGATATTCCAGAGGAGTGAACCCGGTTTTCTTCTTGAAGAGGGAAAAGAAATGCTCGGCCGATTTATAATTGAGCATATATGAAATTTCCTTGACCGAATGCGATGTACGCATGAGCAAATCCTCAGCTTTTTTTATTTTCAACTCTTGAAAATACTTGGCAGGGGCATATCCGGTGTAATCCTTAAAAACTTTTCTAAACCAGCTATACGAGAGATTGAGATTCTCGGCCAACTCTTCGACATCGACATTTTTATATAGATTTTCAATCATGATAATTTTTGAACGTTCAATCTTCTGGCTGATGCTGTCTTCTTCAAAAACACGATTGTTGGAGATGTAGCAGATGAGACCCAGTATGTGCATGACTATGCCCGAAAGATATTGTTGCGAGGCATTTTTTCCACTGTTTGCCACTTCTATGGCCGACTGAAACAACTTAACCAAATCGGCATTAAAGCCGATTTTCAACACGGGGTTATCGGCTGTGATATGTGCTTGACGGAACCATAATTCAGCAACGGGTCCGTTAAATCCTATGTAATACTCGTTCCAACCTACTTTCTCTGCCGGAGAATAAGTGTGCCACTGGCCGGGAAAGAGGCAAAGCAAAGAACCTTTTGTGAGAGACTGCATGGGGGTACGTTCCGATGTAAACGACCCGGCCCCTTTAGTTATATACAACAACTGAAATTCCTGCAATACACGGCCTTTTCCCACATTAAAGAAATAGCCCGACGGGTGGTCTTTAAGCGGATAATGCTCGCCGGCCTTGATACTTTGAAACCCCACAGTATTGACATAAACGCCAAAGTGCATATCGGTCTTAGTGGCGTTGAGATAACTTATCTCATTCTCTAAATCGTTGTAATTCATGTATCAAATGTGTCTCATGTATACTTTCTCTGGTAATTGGCACTTCTATCACCAGCTAGACAAATGTATCAAATATATTCTGAATATTCAAATACGACAGAGAGAAATTTCGATTTTACATGCTTATTATTAAAATTTTAGATAAACTTGACTGCAAATCTTGCAGTCGGCAAAAGAGACAATCATCGGATGAATGGATTAATTCGCAACATAACGCCTCCAAGGAAAGGTCTTTCAGCTCGCTGGTCGTTCCGAAAAGAAGGCCTCATTTCACACAAGAGTGAGCAGAGACAAGATTTCTGCCAAGAACAGAGAAAAATAGACATAAAAAAGTCGGGGTGGATATCTCCACCCCGACTGTAAAAGTATCGAGTAAGAATTACTTAACGACTACTTTCTCTACCTCAACCGTTCCGTCGCTGTAAACAGTACGTACGAAGTTGAGACCCTGGGTCAGTTCGCTTTGAACGGCACCAGAGATACCGTAGATTACTTGCGAAACAACAACCTTTTCTACCTCGGCATTCGTAACAGCACCGGGTTCGGGCTCTTCAACGCCTTCTACTTTGTAGAATTGCGAGAGACGAGCATAGGTTTGACCAACCACATCGGTTACATTTTGAACAACGAGTTGGTAAGTAGCAGCTGCAAGAGGCTCGGCACCCGAACGGGTAATCGTCATCGTATTACCGCTGATAACATACGTACAGTTGGTTGTAGGCATTGCAGGCTCACCAAAGAATACAATCAGATTATCGGCTTGCGTTTCGGCCAGCGGGTTGTTAAACGTAACAACGAAGGTAGTCGTGGTATCAGCTATCGCAACAGCATCGGCCATAGCGGTGCTACCGGCAGGCGATACCGATTGCAACTCGAGTTCACCATAACCTTCAACCAAGATTCTGTATTCGTCAACATAGAATTCTTTGGCTTCGCTCTCGAAGCGTACATACTTCTTGTCGGTTCCATTGTAAGAGAATCTTACGGTCTCTTCTGCTCCGTTGGGAACGACGATTTCATCGAGCACTTGCCATTCGGTACCTTCGAGCTCATCGCCCACCATGACGCGGATAGGAGTTTCCACTTTGGCTCTGATGTCAAGTTCAACATCGAACGGGCCTTGGAACAGGGTGTCGGGAGCAGCACCGGTCTTACCTTCGGCGTTGAGGAAGTAAGCTCCATTGTCGCTTTGGAGAATGAGACGACGGTTTTTCTCGCCATAGAACGACCAGCCATAATACATACGGTAACCTACATAGGTATTTCCTTTATTGAATACATGTACGCGGAAACCGTCTTTTTCGGTCGAGTTGCTGAAGCCGATACCATCGGGCCATACGGCACCGGGTTTAACGGTACCGGCAATAACTTCGCCATTCTCGTCATAGGTGAAATCGGCATTGTAGAACCACTCTTCGATAGGATTGTGGAAGTCGGTCGAGTAGAATACTTTCTCGCGAGCCACATAGTTCTCGTTCTTGATACCTTGGATAGCAACGGGCGAGTTGTTGTATTTCTCGCTTACGGCGGCGGCCATCACGGTGATGGAGTCACCATAGGCGGCAAACGGAGCGGAGTAAACTTCACCGTTCTCAATAGGATCGGTACCATCGAGGGTGTAGAGGATTTGTGCGCCGGTGAGGTCGAGCTCTTCACTGGAGATGGCGATGGTCACGTCGATGCATTTGCCGTCGGCATTTTGAGCGAGAGTAATAACCGGAGCCGGCAGGGCGGCGAGAGTCCCGTTTACAAATTCGAGGCTGTCGACGGGAGAGTCATACCATTTCTCGGGCGAAACGGCGATAGCCTGAATCAAGCAGTTCTTCAAGAGAGTATCGGGAGCCTCATAGAGTTTGCTAGCAGTAGTAGGTACTGTTCCGTCGGTAGTATAATAAATCTTGGCAGTATCAGGAGTAGCGGCGATAGTAAGTTGATAATAACCGGCCCACTCACCTTCAAGCGGAGTAGTTGTAATCTCAGTAGCGCAAGTTCCTACGATGGGAAGCACGTAAGGTTCACCCCAGAGGAGGTATTTGGCTGCATTGACAAACATTCTTTCACCATCTTCGGTCAAAGCACCGTCAAGCACGGTATATTCAGCACCTTCACCATCGATGGGGACAATCAGGTAACCGATATTACCATCGAACCAGTGCTCAGCGACGGAAGCAGAACCGTTGGAAGTTGCAATAACATCGTGATCAAAAGTTGTTTCAGTAGGAATACCTTGCAGGTAACGACCACCTTCACGACCCGGTTTTGCAAACGGAATAACCGTATCGATTCTCGAAAGACCGGCGAAAATATCGTGGCCTTTATAGAGATAATCAGGGACAAGAGTCATCGAAGGATTCTCGGCCGTGCCGGGGTTTGCACCGCCGCCACCAATAGCGGGGCTGGTCTTGCTGTACCAGAAAGCTTTGGTGTTAAGCACGGGTATCTGACCCAAAATCTTGTCGAAAGATTTAGCCAAAGCGGTTCCCGAACCGGTAGGTCCAGCAATAACTACGAGGTCATAGTCGGCAAGGCCATCAGTAGCGAGGTCACCGGTGAGGGTTACGTCATCAAAGTTGAGAGGGGTAACATCCATAATCGGGTCGGCATCCAAAGCCAAGAAGATAGCTTCGTTGCAAGCTCCTTCAACAACATCGGCACCTGCCAAATAAGCTACTTTGAAAGCTTCGGGCAAGGTGTAGGTACCAGTGATTACAACATTGTTGAGACCAACTTGCTTACCAGCATCGCACTTGAAGTTGAATTCAAGAACAAAAGGCTCGTCAGCTGTAGCGGTAATACCAGTGATATCCAAATCAGCTTTCAGGTAGTCTCCACTACTATCACGCAGAGGCTCGAGGGTCTCAGCATTCAGTTTCACCTTTTCACCGTTAGCCGGAATGACATATACATCCAGTTGGTTACCGCTATCCGAGCCAAAACGGGCAGCATTGAAGGTCACTTTTGTGGGCGTAAACGTAACGCCATTTTCCACATTCACCGTAAAACGCACGGTAGGAAGAGAAGTATCGGCCATCTTAGATGCCGGACCGAAACGCATAAACGTAGTACCGTTGATAGCTTTTGTTCCGGAGAAATCCCAACCGGAAGCAACAGCCATCGTTCCAGAAGAGAGTACACCGTCTGCCGAGAACGTAGCCGTTTCATTGGCAGCTGTTGTACAAGCATACGTAGCTGTTACAGTCTCTTGTGCCGAGGCCCACGACGATGCGCCGAAGAACAGGGCAGCAGCTGCTAACAGTCTACCAATCTGTGTAATTTTTCTTTTCATGATAGAAAATTTTTAGTTAATAATTGAAAGTCTTTTTTGTTTTATGTATATCACAACATAGACATTTACAAAATTACTCTTTTCACAAGAGTATCATACTTGTACGTTTGATACAAAAACTAATCAAATTGATTTTATTTATCTATATCTATTGTCCCTATAATATTGAGTCCGAGAAAATAGTGTATTTAATATACCTAAAACAAAAGGAAAGATTTAAATTCAGTAAAGGAAACATTTATTAAAGATTGAGCAAATAGCGATGCAACGGGGCGTGAGATAAACTCACGCTCCGAAGTCGTCGTACATCAACATCTCGGTAGGGACACCGAGATTCCAAAGCATCTTTTTGACCGATGCCGACATGGGGCCGGGACCACACATATAATACTCAATATCTTCGGGGGCTTCGTGGTCTTTGAGGTAATGATCGTAGAGCACCTGGTGGATAAATCCGGTGTACCCCGTCCAGTTATCTTCGGGCTGCGGATCGGAGAGTGCAATGTGGAACTCGAAATTGGGAAAATCTCGTTCAATGGCTCTGAAATCTTCTTCGTAGAAAATTTCACGACGCGACCGAGCCCCATACCAATAGGAAATCTTACGATCGGTCGTGTGGAGTGTGCGGAAGAGATGCATGAGATGAGAACGCAAGGGTGCCATTCCGGCACCGCCACCGATATATATCATCTCGCGCTTGGTATTCTGTATGTGGAATTCGCCATAAGGGCCCGAAATAGTTACCTTATCGCCGGGTTTACGCGTAAAGAGGTAGGAAGAGCAAATGCCGGGTTTGATGCCGGCCGCCCAGGTTCCCGTGGCGCGATCGAACGGCGGAGTAGCAATGCGGATGTTGAGCATGATGATGTTGCCTTCGGCGGGATAGTTTGCCATGGAATAGGCACGGAAAGTCTCCTCATCGTTACTGCACGCCAGCCCCCACATCTTGTACTTGTCCCATTCGTCACGGAACTTCTCCTCAACCTGCATATCGGTAAACTTGATGGCATAAGGGGGGACGTCGATTTGGACATAACTACCGGGCAAGAAGTCGAACTTCTCACCATCGGGTACCCGCACCACAAACTCTTTGATAAACGAGGCAACATTACGATTGGAGATGACTTCACACTCCATCTTCTTGATGCCAAGCACCGATTGCGGCACCTTTATCTGCAAGTCATTTTTGACTTTAACCTGACAAGCGAGCCGGTAATGGTCGTGCTGTTGCTTACGGGTGAAGAATCCTGTCTCGGTAGGGAGTATTTCACCGCCTCCCGAGAGAACCTGACAACGACACATGCCGCAACTTCCCCCACCTCCACAAGCCGAGGGAAGGAATATCTGATTGGCAGCCAACGAAGCCAACAGCGTAGTACCTGCCTGCGTTTCGACCGTGCGCTCGCCGTTGATGGTGATGCGGCGGTTGCCGGCCGGCATGAGACGCGCCTTGGCTATGAGCAGCACGGCAACCAGCAACAGGGTGAGTACCAGAAATATGACAACCGCAGCGGCAATGGTGAGGTTGCCCGATGTGAGTATGAGAGTGGTCATAACGGAACGTTTTTTACAATTTGATACCGAGGAAACTCATAAAGGCAATTCCCATGAGCCCCGTGACGATGAAGGTAATACCGATGCCTTTGAGCGGAGCGGGCACATTGGAATAGGCCATCTTCTCGCGAATGGCGGCGATGCCCACAATGGCCAGCAACCAGCCGATTCCGGAACCGAGCCCGTAGACCGTGGCCGACCACGCATTGGGGAACGACCGCTGCTGCATGAAGAGCGAACCGCCCAAGATGGCACAGTTCACCGCAATGAGCGGCAGGAAGATGCCCAGCGTATTGTATAGCGCCGGTGCGTATTTCTCGACTATCATCTCGACGAGCTGCACCATGGCCGCCACGACGGCGATGAAAAAGATGAGACTCAGAAAGCTGAGGTCGACATCGGCAAACGACTCGCCGAGCCACGAAAGGGCCCCGGCTTTGAGTATGTAGTTTTCGAGCAGATAGTTGACCGGCAGGGTAATGGCCAGAACGAAGGTCACAGCCACCCCCAGTCCCATGGCAGTCTTTACGTTCTTGGAAACAGCCAGATAGGAACACATTCCCAAGAAATAGGCGAATATCATGTTGTCGATAAATATCGACCGGATAAATAGATTGAAATTTTCCATACGTCAGACAGTGTGGGGAATACTACTTTTCTTGTAAATCTTTATTGCGGAGACGATGCACCCAGATGATGCAGGCCACCGTGATAAGGGCCATCGGGGGCAATATCATGAGACCGTTGTTTTGGTAGCCCCAATCGTAAAGACATTGCGGTACTACCTGATACCCGAAGAGGGTTCCCGAACCGAGCAACTCACGGAAGAAAGCGACGATGACCAGTATAAGGCCATACCCTACTCCATTGCCTACTCCGTCGAGAAAAGATTCCCACGGACCATGGCCGAGAGCAAAGGCTTCGAGGCGCCCCATGAGTATACAGTTGGTAATGATGAGGCCCACAAAAACCGAGAGTTGCTTGCTCACGTCGTAGGCATAGGCTTTAAGCACCTGATCGACGATGATAACCAGCGCCGCCACAACCACCAGCTGCACGATGATGCGGATACTACCGGGTATGGTGCGTCGCAACAGGGAAATGATGACATTGGAAAAGGCCAGCACCGCCGTCACGGAGATGGCCATGACAAAGGCCGGTTCGAGCTTGGCTGTAACGGCAAGGGCCGAACAGATGCCCAACACCTGCACGATGACGGGGTTGTTGCGCGAGAGCGGTCCCAAAAGTATCTCTCTGTTTTTTTTCGATAACAGCATATCTCTTATTCTTTATTATTACTTCAACGATTCAAGGAATGTGCAATAGGGTTCGAGACTGTTGGAAAGCATGGCCTGCACCCCCTTGCTGGTAATGGTTCCGCCCGAGATGGCGTCGACATACTCGGCTCCGTTGAGGGGTTTCTGCCCTTTCTTCTCCACGGCAACGGGCTTGAACTCACCGCCGATGAAGAGGTGCTTGCCGACGAATTGTCCCGAGAAGGCCGGGGTCTGAATCTCGGCACCGAGGCCAGGAGTCTCACTCTGATGGGCAAAATAGGCACCATAGATGGTATTGCCGTCGGCATCGATGGCCAGATAACCCCAGATGGGGCCCCACAAGCCGGCTCCGTATAAGGGCACGATATACTTCTGCGTCCCATTGTCGAGCCGACAAACGTAAACGGGCAGGCGTCGTTCGTCCGCCGGCAATTTCACCTGCACAGCGACATCGACGTCGAAAGCGTTGGCTCCATCGACTGGTTTGCCGTCGGCACTGAGCACGTAGCTGTCGACAATGTATTTCTTATAGAGCGACTGGGCATCGTCGGCAGTGGCGGCAATATGCACCGAAGAGAGTATCTGTTTCATCTTGTCGATTTCGACGTTGCGGGTCTGTTTCTCTTTCAGGCTCAACGAGGTAACAGCCAGCACGGCGGCCACCAAGATGACCATGACCGATGCGTAAACGATTGTGTAAGTATTGCTTTGCTTGTTCATAGTCGTGTTGCATTAGGCCTTGCGGGCACGTTTGAGACGGCGTTTGATGTTTCCTTCGACAACGAAATAGTCGATGAGCGGAGCAAAAACATTCATGAGCAGCACCGCCAGCATGGCACCTTCGGGATAACCGGTATTGTAGACGCGAATGAGTATGGCAATCACGCCGATAAGGAATCCGTAAATATACTGTCCCGTGTGGGTACGGGCCCCGGTTACCGGGTCAGTGGCCATAAATACGGCGGCAAAGGCAAAGCCTCCGAGGCATATCTGGTCAATGGGCGAAAGCATGGATCCGGGATAGACAGTCGAAGGGAACAAGGCTGCCAACGCACTCATGGCCAAACCTCCGACAAATACCGATAACATGACCCGCCAACTGGCAATGCCCGTCCAGAGCAGGACAACGGCGCCCAAGAGTATGGCCAGCGTCGAAGTCTCTCCTATCGAACCAGGAATCAGTCCGAGGAAATAATCAAGCGTCGATAGAGGCTCTCCGACGATATTGTGCAGCACAAGGTCACCTCCACTGTGTGTGGCCACCTGCCCCAGGGGCGTGGCACCCGTAAAGGTATCGACCACCTGACCGGCTCCGAGCCCGAAGGTATCGGCCGTGCGGACAAAGACCTCATCGCCCGACATCTTGGAGGGATAGGCAAAGAAGAGAAATGCCCGTGTGACGAGAGCCACGTTGAAGATGTTCATTCCTGTTCCGCCGAAGACCTCCTTGGCAAATATCACGGCAAAGGCGGTGGCTACGGCTATCATCCACAGTGGAGTGTCGACCGGCACAATCAGGGGTATCAAGATACCCGATACGAGGAAACCCTCCTGTATCTCGTGCCCGCGCCACTGGGCTACGACAAACTCGATGCCGAGACCCACGACATAGGAGACGATGATTTTGGGAAGGACGGCCAGGAATCCGAAGAAGAAGACCGTCCAAAAACCGACGGCCGAGAGCTCCCCGATAGCCAGATAATGTTGATAACCGACATTATACATGCCAAAGAGCAGGGCCGGCACCAATGCCAGTATGACCACCGACATGGTGCGCTTGGTATCGATGCTGTCGTGGATATGTACCCCCGAGGGAGAGGTCGTCGCCGGCACATAGAGGAAGGTTTCAAAACCTTCAAACACCGAACGGAACATCGCCCATTTGCCGCCGGGCATGAAGTTGGGCTTTATCTTATCGAGATAATTTCTTAACGTTTTCAAGGTTCTGTCGTTTTATCGTTTTAAAATCAATTCATCTCTTTCCGCAACTTGTCGAGACCCTCCCGCATGATGGCCTGCAAGGGAAGTTTCGAGGTATCGACAAACTCGCAGAGGGCAAAATCCTCGGGTGCGACTTCGTAGATGCCAAGGTTTTCCATCTTGTCGATGTCGAAAGCAAGGACGGCCTTGACCAGAAACTCGGGCAGAATGTCCATGGGCAATACCTTGTCGTACTCGCCCTGCATGATGATGGCCCGTTCGCCACCGTGCAGACGTGCATCGAAGCGGTAGCGGCGGCCGGGACGAAGCCATGAGAAATAAGAGTGGGAGACGCTGTATTTTCCAAATCCGGGCATCGCCCAGCCAAAGAGTTCATGACAGTCATCGCCTTCGGGTATGACGGTTATCTGACTGTGGGGGGCTCGCAGGTAATCGTGCTCGCCGAGACGGGTACCCGTAAGCACGTTACCACTGATATAGCGGCGGTGATAGTTGGCCGGGATAAGATTATCGCCGATGATAGAACTCAATTCCGCGCCCCATATTGTCTTGACGTAATGCGGAGCCTTCACCTCGGAGCCGGTAAGGGCAACCAAGCGCGAGAAATCGAGTACGCCGGTGCGGAAGTAGCGACCTATAACCAGCAGGTCGAAAGCGCTGAGCGTCCACACGGTCTCACCTTTGGAGACCGGCGCGATGTGATGAATCTGCACCCCGACATTTCCGGCCGGATGAGGACCATCGAAAGCGACAACCTCGGCTCCCCGCACCGTGAGTCTGCTCCCGGCATGCACGCCCAGGAACACGCGTCCGGCGGTGAGCTTGGCCAGCACATCGATGCCGGCCTGCAAGTCGTCTTCGCGCCCTTTTACGACAAAATCGAAATCGGGGGCCAACGGGGCCGAATCCCAAGCCGTAACAAAAATATCACGCGGGAAAACAGTCGGGTCGGCAATAATATCATAGGGACGTTGCTTGATGTACATGAAGAGTCCCCGCTCCAAGAGAATGGCCTTGACCTGCTGACCATCAAGAGTTGAAATTTCGGGTCGGACAGTATCGACCGATTCCATTTTTCCATCGGACTTCACCGTGATGTTGAGTACCTTGCGACGTTCGCCCCGGTTTACCGCTTCTACTTCGCCACTCACCGGCGAAACAAACACCATTTCCGGACGGTTCTTATCACACATCAGAGGCGTACCCACACGCACTTTGTCGCCGGGCTTGACAAGAACTTTCGGCACAATGCCGTGGAAATCGTCGGGGACAAGCGCATATCGTTCAGAAGGCGGGACCTCAACGACACGAGCTTCGGCTCGACCTTCGATAGGTATATCCAGCCCCTTTTTCAATTTTATTGCATTCGCCATTTTATTTCATTTGCAAATTCGAGGAACAAAGATAACATCTTTATCCAAAAAAGAATTCTCTCTCATAAATTTATTTATGTTCTATTGAACGAAAAAACAAATCCATTCGTTCAAATATCTTTCAAAAAAAATATTTACTGTATCATTTTGCTGTCAACTATTTTTTCAAAATCAAATCTTGACAGAATTTGGAAAAGTTCATACCTTTGCGGCATGAAAAAGTTGCGAAACAGCCGGTACCTAAAAATCATTTTCATCCTATGTCTGTTGACACAGGGATTGATGCTGTTTCCTCACCATCATCACAACGGTTCTATTGCTGCCTGCTTTGCCATAGAACACTACACAGGGCTGTGTCAACACCACTCCAGCGATGGAAGTTGTGACCACAGCCACAATCTTCCTGATACTCCCTGTTGCCACCAGGAAATTTCGACCCTGCCACCTTCGCACCCGCATCTTCTTCCGGTGCCTTGTCACAACATCTTACACACCACCTACTGCCACCTGGCCACAGCCATTCCTTGCCAGGAGTGCCAACAGCAATATGACGAATGCCGGGTAATGCTTCTTATCAAAGATACTCCTACCCTACCCGACACCTACCTCATCTACCACACACGGGCACTTCCCACTCGTGCCAGCACTTTTATCGCTTAATGTTTTTTAAGGCAACCTGTCAAGCAAGTTGCCAAATAATGATTCCGCGTCGTCGACGCATTCTATTCTATTATTTTCAACATGAAGCGATATGAAACAATTTCTATTTTTATTGGCTACCAGCGTAGCCATATGCACAGGTTGCGCCCATAATCACAACCACGACCACGGAACGACCGACCCCCACAATCACTTGGCCGGTGAAAACCACGACCCGCATGCCGGAGAAGCTGTCGAAGAGACCGGCCACCACGATGAAATCATATTTCCGGCCGAGCAGGCTGCCCGCACCGACTTCGAGGTACAGACTGTCAAAGAATCCTATTTTGCTCCTATCATTCATTGTAGCGGCGAAATCACCAACAGCCCCAATGATCAGAGGTTTCTCTATGCTCCGGTGAATGGCATTGTCATATTCGGCGACCAGAATCCGGCCGAAGGTGTCGGTGTAACACCCGGTGAAACACTGTTCTACATATCGACTCGCGGATTGGCTTCGGGCAATGCCGTCGTCAAAGCCCAAGCCGCTTATGAAAAAGCCCGGGCCGACTACGAACGGGCACAGGCTCTGCAAACCGACCACATCGTTTCTCAGAAAGAGGTGGATGCCGCCCGAGCCGAGTTTCTGCGCGCCGAAGCCGAATACTTACCTTTGGCCTCAGAGAGCAAACAGGGAGTGCCGGTAAAAGTTCCTCAAAGTGGATATCTCACCCAACTCACCGTCAATGCCGGACAATATGTCGAGGCCGGTACACCGCTGACCGCTGTAACGACCAACCGACGGTTACGACTTACAGCCGAAGTACCGCAACGGTACTACAATCGCCTCGCCGACATGACCAATGCCTACTTCTCGACCGAAGCGTCCGACTCAACCTTCACAGTTTCTGAACTCAACGGCCGCCGACTCTCGATAGGCCGCAGCACGGCCGCCGGGTCAACGCTCATACCGGTAACTTTTGAATTTGACAATCCCGGCGACCTGGTATCGGGCCTCTATGCCGAGGTGGCATTGAGCGGCAAGTCCCGCGAAAAGGCCATCGTCCTCCCCTTATCGGCCCTGACCGAAGCGCAAGGCATATACTATGTATATGTGCAGCTCGACGAAGAGGGGTACCAGCGACGCGAGGTAACCGTCGGCGACAACAACGGCCGCGAAGTTACCATCACAGCGGGATTGCAACCCGGCGAATGGGTCGTCACCCGCGGAGCCGTACAGGTAAAAATGGCAGCCGCTTCGGGAACCATTCCTCACGGACATTCTCACAACCACTAAACCGTTACCACCATGCTCAATAAAATCATAAACTTCTCTCTTCACAACAGGCTGCTGATTGTTGCCGTTGCCGTGCTGCTCACGGTAACGGGCATCTACACGGCCTCACGCATGGAGGTCGACGTGTTCCCCGACCTGAACGCCCCCACCGTGGTCGTCATGACCGAAGCACCCGGCATGGCCACCGAAGAGGTGGAACGCACGGTAACGTTTGTCATCGAAACAGCCTTGAACGGAGCCACCGACGTGCGCCGGGTGCGCTCTGCTTCAACCAACGGATTTTCGGTCGTGTGGATAGAATTCGACTGGGACACCGACATCTACCTGGCCCGACAGATTGTGTCGGAAAAACTCGCCTCCATCGGCGAACAGCTTCCCACCACAGCCGGACAGCCCACTCTGGGCCCCCAATCGTCGATACTCGGCGAAATCCTCATCGTAGGGCTCACCTCCGACTCGCTGTCGATGCAGGAGTTGCGCACGATTGCCGACTGGACCATTCGTCCCCGCCTGCTCTCGACAGGTGGTGTGGCACAAGTATCGGTCATCGGCGGCGACCTTAAAGAGTATCAGATACAGTTGTCGACCGAGCGTATGCGCCGCTACGGCGTTTCATTGTCCGAGATTCTGGCTGCCACTCGCGACATGAACCTCAACGCCTCGGGCGGTGTCATCTATGAATACGGTAACGAATATGTCGTGCGTGGCATGGTGGCCGACCGCGATGCCAGCGACATTGCCAAAGGGTTTATCAAATTTTCGGAAAGCGGCGAGCCCATCGTATTGAGCGATGTGGCCGATGTGGTTATCGGCAACAAGTCGCCCAAACTCGGTGTCGCATCGGAACGCGGCTGCCCGGCCGTACTTATTACCGTCACCAAACAGCCGGCCACCAACACGCTGGAACTTACCGAGCAACTCGATAACACACTCGCCGAACTGCAAAAAACGCTACCCGAAGTGCATATATCGACCGACATTTTCAGACAGTCTCGCTTTATCGAGAGCTCTATCGACAACATCACCCACTCGCTGTGGGAGGGAGCCATATTTGTCGTCGTCGTACTCTTCTTCTTCCTCATGAACGGACGTGTTACCATTATCTCGCTCGTTGCCCTGCCACTGTCACTGCTCACCGCCATTCTCACGCTGAAAGGATTGGGATTCACCATCAACACGATGAGTCTCGGCGGTATGGCCATCGCCATAGGTTCGCTGGTCGACGACGCCATTATCGATGTGGAAAATGTCTATAAGAGACTGCGCGAGAATCATGCCCTGCCCAAGGAGCAACGTCGACCCGTACTGCAAGTGGTCTACGATGCATCGCGTGAGATTCGTACTTCGATTGTACACGCTACCATCATCACCATCGTGGCATTTGTTCCCCTCTTCTTCCTCAGCGGTATGGAAGGCCGCATGTTGCGCCCGCTGGGCATCTCGTTCATCGTCTCGCTCTTTGCCTCGATGGTGGTGGCCGTGACCCTCACACCCGTCATGTGCAGCTACATGCTTACCCCGGAAAAGACCTTGCGAAATCATCAGAACGAGGCACCGCTGTCGCGTTTTCTCAAAAGAATCTATCGTCGTGCCCTGCAAGGAGCCTTGCGACACGGCCGCCTGATTATAGGTGGAGCCGTGGCCCTTTTCATCGGTGCCGTCATTCTCTACACAACCTTGGGCAGCAGCTTCCTGCCGCCCTTCAACGAAGGCTCTCTCACCGTCAATGTGAGCACCTTGCCGGGCATCTCGCTTGATGAGTCGGACAAGATAGGGCGTATGGCCGAAGAGATTCTGCTCGAAATTCCCGAGATACAGACCGTGGCCCGCAAAACCGGCCGGGCTGAACTCGACGAACATGCCCTCGGCGTGAACACCTCGGAGATAGAGGCTCCTTTTGTTCTCGACAAGCGGAGCCGCGAAGAATTTCTGGCCGACGTCCGCGCCCGACTCGGTGCCATAAAAGGCATCGACTTGGAAATAGGGCAACCCATCTCCCACCGCATCGATGCCATGCTCTCGGGTACACAGGCCAACATCGCCATCAAGCTCTTCGGCGAAGACCTGAACAAGATGTATGCCCTTGGACAGGACATCAAACGTGCCATCTCGACGGTCGAAGGTATCGCCGACGTAATGGTCGAACAGCAGGTCGAACGCTCCCAGTTGCAAATTATTCCCCGACGGGAAATGCTCGCCCGCTATGGCATATCCCTAGCCGACTTCTCGCAATGGGTGCGTGTGGCCCTTGACGGAGAAATCGTCTCGCAAATCTACGACGGAAACGCCACGTTCGACCTCACGGTGAAAGTCGGCGACGGACACAGCCGCACCATCGAGGAGACCGGCGACCTGCTGGTCGACACGGGCAACGGCGGGAAGGTACCGCTAAGTCAGATAGCCGACATCGTATCGACATCGGGACCCAATGCCGTAAACCGAGAAAATGTAAAACGCAAAATCGTTGTCTCGGCCAATGTCACGGGGGGCGATCTGGGCGGAGCCGTGGAAGCAATACGCTCGGCCATCGAAGCCAATGTTGCTCTGCCACAGGGCTACTACATCGAGTATGGAGGACAGTTTGAGAGCCAGCAATCGGCCGCACGCACGCTCTCCTTTGCTTCGGCCATAGCCCTGCTGGTCATCTTCCTGCTCCTCTTCCAGGAGTTCAAGAGTCTCTCCCTCTCGGGCATGATCATGATAAACCTGCCTCTTGCTCTCATCGGTGGTGTGGCTGCCATCGCCATGACCTCCGGCGTAGTGAGCATACCGGCCATCATCGGATTTATCTCGCTGCTGGGTATCGCCGTGCGTAACGGCATCTTGCTGGTATCGCACTACGGACAGCTGCGAAACGAAGGCATATCGCTGAAAGATAGCATCGTACAGGGTTCGCTCGACCGTCTCAACCCGATACTCATGACCTCACTCTCGTCGGCTCTTGCCCTCATACCACTGGCCTTGGGTGGCGATGTCAGCGGCAATGAGATACAAAGTCCCATGGCCAAGGTTATCCTAGGCGGCCTTATCAGTTCGACACTGCTTAATATCTTTGTCATTCCCACCGTCTATCTGTTTTTTAACAAAAAAAGAGAATCACATGCGTAAATTATTCATAACAAGCGTATTGCTTATTGCGTTACTCGGTGTGGCCCAGGCTCAGAATTTCGACAACATACTGCGCGACATCGAAGTGAACAACGCTTCACTACGAGCCCAGAAAAGTCTGGGCAAGGCTCAGCGCCTTAACCTGCGAGCCGGGAATATGCCCGATGGCCCGGAAGCAGAATATATGCACTCATGGGACCGTAACAGCTCCGCAACAGCATCAGAGCTAAACATAACCCAAGGATTTGACTTCCCGACAGCCTACATCGCCCGCCGTAAAGCGGTATTGGCACAGGAAGAGCAACTGGGACATGAGTTGAATACATTCAGGCAAGATATCCTGCTCGAAGCCAAACTGCTCTGCATCGACATCATTGCCCTGCGGCAAGAATACCATCTGCTGGAAATGCGTACCGCCAACACCCGCCGCATGGCAAGTGCCTTGCAGAAGGCTATGGACAAAGGTGAAATATCAACACTCGAAAAAAATCGGGGTGATATCGAGCTGGCCAATATGCAGAATCAGCTGGGACTGAAAAAAATTGAACTCGAAAGTGCACTCGAACGCCTTCAAAACCTGAACGGAGGGAAACCTGTCGTACTGACCGACACTCTCTTCTCCCTGCCCGAAGAGATACTGCCGTTTGAGGTTATGAAACAAGAGTATGAATGCCGTGCTCCACAATTGCTTTCGATTATGGCTGAGAAAAAAAGTGCCGAAGCAGGACTGAAAGCTAGCCGTTCGAGCGCACTTCCTGGTATCACCGTAGGATATCACCACGAAATAAATGGCGAAGAGAAGCTAAACGGTATCATCGTCGGTATCTCTCTGCCACTGTGGAAAAGTCGTCGGGAAATAAAACAGGCCAAAGTTCAGATTGAATATGCCGACGCCCGACTCGAAAGCGAACGCGTCGACCGACTCTCAACTTTGAAAGAACTTTATGGCCGGTACAATACGTTGAAAACAACGTTTGAAGAACTTGTGCGCATCGATTTGGAACAGGAACCTGCCTTGCACCACATCACCGAAGCATACCATGCAGGTATTCTCAACGAGACCGATTTTCTAAGTGAGGTCAATGCACTTTACGAAGTAAAAGGTCAACGCATCGCCATCGAACGCGACCTGCACAAGGTCGTTGCTCAAATCAACGCGCTGAATCTCTAATTTATCTCTCAATTCACGACAAGGGGCAGAATGTTTTCTGCCCCTTGTCGTTTGCAAGGTTTCCCGCCGACTACTTAGCATGCCTTTGGCTATCTTTATAGAAGACAGGAGGCGGCTCGGCATAGTCAACGGCGAAATCTTCGCTTTCTCCTTGCCTCTGCTCTCGCCTTTCGCTATCTTTGTCCATTCAATTTTCACACCATGAATCTATCTCGCATACTCCTCTCCTGCTGCCTCTTGTTCGCACTGTATGCAACCTCCTGTCGGGAGGGAAAGCCGAACGACGACAGCGGCGAGAAAATGGCAACGAAATATGCCGAAGGTTTTGAAGTAACCCGGTATGACGGCTACACGGCGCGACCCGTGGGACACGACCCGCCTGCTGCACCGTTATGTACTGGTCGATAAAAAGGCGGAACTGCCGACCGGTCTCCCCGACGGAACGCTGGTGCGCACACCGGTAGGCCGCATGATTGTCTACTCATCGGTACACGGCAGTATGCTCGACGCCCTGGGTGCTGCCCATGGTATTGTAGGCGTGTGTGAGTCGCAATACATCGCCAACGCCACCCTGCGCGCCGGAATAGCCGGTCGACGCATCGTCGACGTGGGCAACTCCTTTGCTCCCGACGTGGAGAAAATCATTGCACTTGCTCCCGACGCCATCTTCACCTCTCCGTTTGAAAACTGCGGATACGGCCGCGTCGAGAAACTGAATGTTCCCCTCATCGAGTGTGCCGACTATATGGAGACCTCTCCGCTGGGTCGTGCCGAGTGGATACGTTTCATCGGACTGTTTGTCGGCCGGGAGGCCAAAGCCGACTCCCTGTTTCTCGCCATCGAAAAAAGCTATGGCGACCTGCAACGCCGGGTCGAAGGGGTGACCCGGCGACCGACGGTTCTCTCGGAAAAGAAAACGGGCGCTACATGGTTTGTACCGGGCGGCGAGAGCTACATGGCCCGTCTTTTTGCCGATGCGGGGGCCGACTACCTGTGGAAAGACGACCGCCACGCCGGGTCGCTGGCTCTGACCTTTGAATCGGTCTTCGACCGGGCCCGCGAAGCCGACTTCTGGCTCTTCAAATACTCGGCACCGAACGATATGACCCGGACAGCACTCATTGCCGAATATGCTCCGTATGACCGGTTCAAAGCGGTGGCCGACGGACAAGTGTTCGGCTGCAACCTCTCCCGCAACCACTTCTTCGAAGAGGTTCCCCTCCACCCCGACCTACTCCTCCGCGACTTTATCGGCATATTCCACCCCGGCCTCCTGCCCGACGATACACTCCGCTATTTTCACCGTTTACAGCCATGAAACCCCGCACATTCCTCCTGTCAGCTGCCGCCCTCACCCTCATACTCATACTGGCCAACCTGGCCTGGGGCTCGGTAAAGATTCCGCTCGACGCCGTTATCGACATCTGTCTGGGGCAAGAGGTGGAGAAAGAGAGCTGGTCGTTTATCGTCGTAGAGTCGCGGCTGCCACAGGCACTCACAGCTCTGCTGGCGGGAGCGTCGCTCGCCATTGCCGGCCTACTGCTGCAAACGGCGTTTAACAACCCGCTGGCCGGTCCTTCGATTTTGGGGGTCAACTCCGGCGCCGGACTGGGCGTAGCCGTAGTCATGCTGCTGCTCGGTGGCAGTATCAGCGGCAACGGGTTCATGCTCTCGGGCACACTGGCAATGCTGGCCGGCGCCATGGCCGGTGCCATTGTCGTACTGGGAGTGATTATCGCCTTTGCCTCAATGGTAAAAAGTAACCTCATGCTGCTCATCATCGGTATCATGGTGGGATACATCACCTCATCGGCCATATCGCTGCTCAACTTCTTCTCGACAACCGAAGGGGTATTCTCCTACACCATCTGGGGGCTGGGCGATTTCTCGGGCATCTCTACCGGACAGATGCCGTTTTTTGCCACTGCGACACTGGCCGGCCTCTTCGGTGCCCTGCTGCTCATCAAGCCGCTCAACGCCCTGCTACTCGGCGAACGCTATGCCGCCAACCTCGGTGTCAACGTCAGACTCACCCGCGTGGGGCTGCTGCTATGTACCGGCTGGCTGACTGCCGTGGTTACGGCCTACTGCGGCCCTATATCGTTTATCGGACTGGCGGTGCCGCACATCGCCCGGCTGCTGCTGCAATCGTCGGACCACCGCTGGGTCGTGCCGGCTACCATGCTCACCGGCAGCATCGTGGCGCTGCTGTGCAACCTGCTCTGCGTCTTGCCGGGCGACCTCGGCATTATCCCCCTTAACGCCGTAACGCCACTTTTCGGTGCGCCGGTAATTATCTATGTCATCGTGAACCAAAGGAAAATACAATATTTCAACTAATGAATACCACCGCTGTCATCGAAGGCCGCCGGGTAACGCTCGGTTATTGCGAAGGGAAAGAGAGGGTCGAGCTTTTTGCCGACGTGGATTTCTCGCTCTACCGGGGCGAACTGACGGCTCTGCTCGGTATCAACGGCGCCGGCAAGTCGACCCTGCTGCGCACCATGTCGGCCACCCAACCGTGTCTCAGCGGCAAGATTCTACTCGGCGGGGTGAACCTCGCTGACCTCTCCGAGCGCGAACGGGCCCAACGCATCGGGGTTGTATTCACCGAAAAACATTTGGCCGGCGGATTGCGGGTATACGAACTGGTGGCCCTGGGCCGCTACCCCTACACGGGTTTTTTCGGGCGACTCGACCGCCACGACCGCGAACGGGTGGAGGAGGTCATGGTGCAGGCGGGCATCGCTCACAAACGCGATGCCTACCTCTCGCAACTCTCCGACGGCGAACGGCAGAAGGCTTTCATCGCCAAGGCGCTGGCCCAGGAGAGCGACGTGATACTGCTCGACGAGCCGACCGCCTTTCTCGACCTGCCCAGCCGCATCGAGACACTGATGCTGCTGCACCGTCTGGCCGAGGAGTGCGGAAAAACAATTCTCCTGTCGACCCACGATGTAGAGCAAGCACTTGTGCTGGCCGACCGTCTATGGCTGCTCTCGCCTCAATACGGACTGGAATGTGGGGTTACCGAAGATATGATTCTTTCGGGCCGTCTCGACCGCCTCTTTCCGTCGGAGTCCATACGGTTCGACCCCGAACACGGCAGCTACTATCCGCTTGTGCGCAGCGGCGCACCCGTCAGGCTGCGGGCCGGCAACGCCACCCTCCTGCACTGGGCCATCAACCTGCTGAACCGGAATGGATTTTCCTGTCTCATCGACAAGGAAGAGGCGACCTCCCCGGAAGAGAAGGCCGCCCGTAAAAGCGACAGTATTCCCGCTATTTCTATCGAAGCCTCCCACCGCATCGTTCTCACAGCGGGAGAGGAACATCGTGTACTCAACTCCTTCGAGGCTCTTGCCGATGCCATAAAGAGATTAAAGAGCGTCTAACGGCCACTCGCTGCCAGCCGCTCCACAATCAGACGGGCAGCACGCTCGGGAGCACCGGGCTCGCCCAATCGGGCTACAACATCGTCGTATCCTCGCAACATGGCGGCACGCTCGGGGGTATCGTCGAGCAACGGAGCCAAACAACGACGCGCCTCCTCGGGCGAGAAGTGATGCACCAGAAGTTCGGGCACCACGGGCGCATCGGCAATAAGATTGACCAGTGAGACATAATCGACCTTTATCAAGGGGCGGAACAGTGCATAGGTAAACTGTCCGCCACGCATGTAGTAGCCCACCACCTGAGGCACCCGCAACAGAGCCGTTTCGAGAGTGGCGGTACCCGAAGTCACCAGTGCAGCCCGCGCCTGTTGCAGGAGGCGGTAGGTCTTGCCGAAAACAACCGATACCCGACGGTCGCTCCTATATGGGTCGTAAAACGACGGCGGCACACCGGGAGCGCCGGCAATCACCATCTGATAGTCGGGAAAAGCCGCAGCCGCGGCAATCATGATGCGCAGGTTGTCTTTAATTTCGGCCAGTCGGCTGCCGGGCAGCAGGGCAATAATCGGCTTGTCGGACAGATGATTCTCGGCCGTGAAGTGCGCAAAAGTCTCGTCGGCATCGCGGCGCAGCGACAACTCGTCGACCGTAGGATTTCCCACATAATCGACCGCATAGTCGTGTCGGCGATAAAAGTCGACCTCAAAAGGCAATATCGAATAGATATGATCGACATACCGTTTTATCGCTACGATGCGATGCTCCTTCCAGGCCCAAATTTTGGGCGAGATATAATAATGCACCGGCAGATGTAACGTCTCCTTGGCATATCGGGCAATCTTCAAGTTGAAGCCGGGGTAATCGACCAGAATCAGCACATCGGGGCGGTAAGCCGCCAGGTCGTTCTTGCACAACGTAATATTGCGCAATACCTGACCGAGATGCAGAGCCACCTGCACAAAACCCATGTAGGCCATCTCGCGGTAGTGGCGCACCAGTGTGCCGCCAACCTGCTGCATGGCATCGCCACCCCAGAAACGGAACTGGGCCTGCGGATCGCGCTCGCGCAAGGCCCGCATGAGATGGGCGGCATGCAAGTCGCCCGAAGCCTCGCCGGCTATCAGATAATATTTCATACGCGAAAAATATTTGACACAAATATAAGCAAAGGAGAACGCAGAGACAAATAGAAACGAAGTTTTCAGATTTGACATGGCCAAGCCGAAAACCTACCTTATCCAAAGATGGCGAAAGGCATGTGCTGAAAAGACAAACTTGTTTGAGATTTTTACCGAGCCGCCCCCCTGTCTTCTGAAAAAATATAGAAAGGTGAGAGCAGAGGCAAATGAAAACAGCATTTTTAAATTAAGGAAGAATCTTTCGGCCGGGACAGAACTCCGACCTACACAATAAAGCCCCGCAAAACCCGTTATTAAATCGTCATGAACGCAAAAATCTTTTTCACCGGCATAGCCCTGTGGGCACTCACCCTGTTGGCCACGGGCTGCTTCGACGAGCGGTTTACCGACAATCCGTCGCATCTGCTGTCGTTCTCGACCGGCATCGTGAAGTTTGATACCATCTTCACCGACAAGGGAACGGCCACGATGACGTTCCGTGTCTACAACCGCAACAGCAGGGCGGTACGCATCGAATCGGTGCGGCTGGCCGATGCCGGACGCTCAGGCTTCTACATCAATGTCGACGGTGAAAAAGGTCCCGACATCGGACCTATCGAACTGAGTGCCCGCGACAGTCTCTACGTCTTTGTAGAGGCCAACATCGACCCTACCGACGAGGCAACGCCTTTCCTGGTGAAAGATTCCATCGTGTTTCTCACCAACGGTGTGCGGCAAGACGTGAAACTCGAAGCCTACGGGCAGAATGCCGTCGTGTACCGGGGCGGGAAAATCTTTACGACCGACACCACACTCACCCGTGAGCGGCCGTTCCTCATCTACGACAGTCTCGTCGTAAGCGCCGGAGCCACCCTCACCCTCACCGAAGGCACCTCCCTCTACCTGCACGACAAGGCATATATCCGCATCGACGGACGCATGCTGGCCGAGGGGTCAGACTCACTGCGCGTCGTGCTGCGGGGCGACCGCACCGACAACGTATTTCCCAATCTGCCCTACGACTACTACTCGGGACAGTGGGGCGGCGTGCGGTTTGGCACCGAGAGCTACGACAACCGCTGGGAGTATGTCGACATGCACGGGTCGTCGTGGGGCATACGCCTCGATTCGAGCGACGTGACCCGCCCCAAGCTCACCCTGCAACACAGCATCATACACAACGCGGCCTCGCACCTGATATCGGCCTCATACGCCCAGCTCAGCGGTTACAACTGCCAGCTCACCAATGCCGGAGGCGCCTTGCTGCACCTCACCACCTGCCGCTCGGAATGGATACACTGCACCGTGTCGAACCTCTATAACTGGGACATAATTTCGGCTCCCGCCCTTACCCTGATGGCTCATGCGCCGGCCGACACTGTGGCACCGGAACAACAGCCGCGCTTCTTCATGGCCAACAGCATCTTTACCTCGCGCAGCACACTCATGGAGCCGGCCGATGTCAAGGGGTTGCCCATCACATTCGACCACTGCCTGTTGCAGGTCAGCGGAGAGAACGACGAGAACTTCATCGACTGTCTTTGGGGACAAGACCCCCTCTTCGCCGCCACGGGTGAGGAATACCGCTTCGACTTCCGCATCACTGAGTCGTCGCCCGCCCGCGAAGCCGGCAGCACGGACTACCTCAACGGCTCGACGGCCACCGACCTCTACGGACAGCCCCGCCCCACCGACGGTACCCGACCCGACATCGGTGCCAGCAACTACACCCCACCCACTCTCGACGTGGAGTAAGCCGGCAATCCTCGACCGGAAGCGATAGACACTCCACAGATTGCTTATAAAAAACGGTTCTCTTTTTCATTGAAGAGAACCGTTTTTTCTTATCCAAAGAGGCAACTTCGGGCGCATCACTCTGCCCAGAGGCGACCTTGCCAGGTATTCCGCTCGCGCATACGTTGCAGGAGGCGTGCCGTAAACTCGTGGTTCTTCAACCCCCAGCGCGGCGCGATAAGCAGCGCATCGGGCGACTGGGAGACAAACCGCTCAACGACGATGTCGGGGCGCAGCCGTTCGATGAAATCGATGGCCAGGTCGACATACTCCGCCACGGTATAGGGATATATATCGGCCACCCCCTGCTCATATTCCAAGGCCAGCCGGGTGCCCCGAATGAGCTGTAACTGATGCAACTTGACCATCGTAAGCGGCAATTCCGAAAGGCGGGCGGCATGAGAAAGTATCGTTTCGCGGCTCTCGCCGGGCAGACCCAATATCATGTGTGCCCCCACAGGTATGCCGGCCGCGGCCGTACGTTGCACGGCATCGACGGCCGCGGCGTAGTCGTGCCCCCGATTGATGCGGGCCAGCGTCTCGTCGCAGGTGCTCTCGATGCCATACTCCACCATGAGATAACGGTCGCGGGCCAGGTCGGAGAGGTAGTCGAGCAGGTCGGGCGGCATGCAATCGGGCCGCGTACCGATGATGAGCCCCACCACCCCCTCGTGTGCCAACGCCTCTTCGTAGCAGGCCGCCAGATGGGGCGTCGTACCATAGGTATTGGTATAGGCCTGGAAATAGGCCAGGTATTTCATGTCGGGATACTTGCGGGCAAAGAAAGCGATACCCTCGTCGAGCTGCTCGGTAATGCTCCGTCCGGTGTGGCAGTAGTCGGGACTGAACGTCTGGTTGTTGCAATAGGTGCAGCCGCCGCGGCCCTTGGTACCGTCACGGTTGGGACAAGAAAATCCCGCATGAAGCGAGATTTTCTGTACCTTATAGGGAAACCGGGCGGCCAGGTAGCTGCCCATGTCGGCATAAAGCGGTCGGGAGGTATCTGCCGGCATCAGTGTCCGAAGTTTTTGTAAAATCCGACAATGGCCACGATGCCTTTGTGCAGGATATCGACGGGAATGTTCTCGTTGGGCGAATGGGTGGCATCGCTTTCGAGGCCGAAGCCCATGAGTATCGACTTGATGCCCAGCACCTGCTCAAAAACAGCAATAATGGGTATGCTTCCGCCCCGGCGCACAGCCAGCGGGCGTTTGCCGAAAGCCTCTTCGTAACCCTTTTCGGCAGCCTTGTAGGCCGGCAGGTCGATGGGGCACACATAGCTTTCGCCGCCGTGTATGGCCTCAATCTTCACCTGTACGGTATCGGGGGCCGTGCGGTTGAAGTGGTCTATCATCATCTGCTCAATCTTGTGGTGCTGCTGGTGCGGCACCAGACGGCACGAGAGTTTGGCATAGGCCTTGGAGGGAAGCACCGTCTTGGCGCCCTCGCCCGTGTAGCCGCCCCAAATACCACACACGTCAAAGGTGGGACGTATGGCCGTGCGTTCGAGCGTCGTGAAGCCTTTCTCTCCGAAGAGGGTCTTTACCCCCACGTTGGCCTTGTATTTTTCTTCATCATAGGGAACGGCTCCCAGCATATCGCGTTCTTCGCGCGACACCTCTTCGACATCGTCGTAGAAGCCGGGCAGGGTAATGCGGCCGTCGGCATCGGTCAGTGCGGCAATCATCTTGCACAGCACATTCACGGGATTGGCTACCGCCCCGCCGAAGATGCCCGAGTGCAGGTCGTGATTGGGCCCCGTCACCTCGACCTGCCAGTAAGACAAGCCCCGCAATCCGGTCGTGATAGAGGGAATATCGGCCCCCACCATGCTGGTGTCGGATACCAGAATAACGTCGGCTTTGAGCAGGTCGGTATGTTTGCGGCAGAACTCCTCCACACCGGGCGAACCTATCTCTTCGCCACCCTCGATGATAAACTTCACATTGCAGCGCAGAAGCCCCTCATGAAGAGCATATTCAAAGGCTTTGAGTTGGAGAAACGACTGACCTTTATCGTCGTCGGCCCCGCGGGCATAAAGAATTCCGTCCTTGACAACCGGCTCAAACGGCTCGGTCTTCCAGAGAGAGAGGGGCTCTACCGGCATCACATCGTAGTGGCCGTAAACGAGCACCGTAGGCCAGGCCGGGTCGATAATCTTCTCGGCAAAAACGACGGGAGCCGCCGACGTGGGCATCACCTCGGCCCGATCGACACCGGCAGCCAGCAGCAACTCCCGCCAGCGGGCAGCACAGGCCTCCATATCGGCCCGGCGGGAAGAGTCGGAACTGATGGATGGAATACGAATGAGCGAAAAGAGTTCTTCGAAGAATCGGGCACTATGGGCCTCGATGTAAGAGTTGATGTCCATATCTGTAAGGTTTAAAGGTGTTTGGTCTTGTTCATCAGATAGTGGTCGAGCACCACCATGGCTGCCATGGCCTCGACAATGGGTACGGCACGGGGCAAGACACACGGGTCGTGCCGGCCACGGGCTTTGACCACGACGCTATTGCCGTCGCGGTCGATGGTCTCGACATCGCGCAACAGGGTAGCTACGGGCTTGAAGGCCACACGGAAGTAAATATCCTGACCGTTGGAGATACCGCCCTGGATACCGCCCGAATGGTTGGTCGTGGTCGAGACGCGGCCGTCGCGCACGACAAACGTATCGTTCATCTGCGAGCCACGATACTGTACGCCCTCGAAACCCATACCATATTCAAAGCCCTTGACGGCATTAATGCCCAGCATGGCTGCACCCAGGTCGGCGTGCAACTTGTTGAATACCGGCTCACCCAACCCGACAGGCACCCCCTGCACCACGCCGGTAATGACACCACCTATGGTGTCGCCATCGGCCTTCACCGCAGAGATAAGCTCAACCATGCGCCGGGCGGTCTCGGCGTCGGGACAACGCACAATGTTGTCGTCGATGCGGGAGAGGTCATAGTCGGTATAACAGCCCGGCAACGCTATGGGTCCCACCTGCGAGGTATAGGCACACATGCGAATACCGAGACGGGCCAGGGCAGTCTTGGCCAGGGCTCCTGCCACGCAACGGGAGATGGTCTCCCGCGCCGAAGAGCGACCGCCGCCCCGATGGTCGCGCAGGCCGTATTTCATCGTATAGGTATAGTCGGCGTGCGAAGGCCGGTAGCAGGCGCGCAGGTTGTCGTAGTCGGACGAATGCTGGTCCTGGTTATAGACCACAAAACCTATCGGCGTACCCGTCGTGCGCCCCTCGAAAACTCCGGAAAGAATCTCTACCCTGTCGCTCTCCTTGCGGGCCGTAACTATCGACGACTGACCCGGACGACGGCGGTCGAGCTCCTGCTGTATGTATGCGGTATCTATCTCTATACCGGCCGGCATACCGTCGACTACGCCCCCCACTCCTTTTCCGTGGGATTCGCCGAAGGTGGTTAGCCGGAATATGTTTCCAAAACTGTTCATGCTGCAATTGCCATTAATGCTTCTCCGACAAAGATAATCATTTTATGCAAACGCCGGCAGCCCCTACCCTGCAATTTTGGGACTCTTTATCCCGGACTGCGAAAAATATCTTTTTCAAATCTATACGATTTTTTATGTCGGTCGCCTGCTTTTATTCCCCGGGCTTTACCTATATTTGTAAAATAGAGGATGCGGTTCGATATAGGCAAACATCGAAATGCTGTTTCCCATTGCCACTGCACTCTCTCATTAACTATAACAAGTAAGGAGTACGAGACAATTCCGACAGGCTGAGTCGCCTTTGCCGACTGTTAAAATGTCTGCCCCTCCTATCACAACCCACAAATAAACAAGGATTGAAAAACAGACTTTGCGAAACTAATAATCAGCAACTTTACCAGTTTCCAATCCTATAAAATATATTTGAATATAAATTTCAAAAACGTAATGCAATGAAACTATCTTATCTGTTCTTGGCCGAAGGCTTTGAAGAGGTCGAAGCCCTTACCGTTGTAGACATGATGCGCCGTGCCGGCATGGAAATCCGCACCGTATCGATTACCGGCAACAAAACCGTAACCGGCTCTCACCACATACCCGTTACGGCCGATGTGCTTCTCGATGAAGTACCCTTTGCCGAAGCTGAATGGCTCATACTCCCCGGCGGAATGCCCGGCTCCAAGAATCTGGGTGCATGCGCTCCCCTCGTCGAGGCACTGAAAGCTCATGCCGCAGCCGGTAAACCCGTAGCCGCCATCTGCGCCGCACCATTCGTATTGGGTGTAAACGGCATTCTCGAAAACCGTGCCGCTACCTGCTATCCCGGCTTTGAAGAGATGCTGCACGGCGCCACCGCAACAGGCCGCATGGTCGAGACCGACGGCAACATCGTTACCGGTAAAGGTCCGGCTGCCGCCATCGACTTTGCATCGACCCTTATCCGCAAATCGCAAGGCGACGCCGTCATCGAAGAGGTGCGTAAAGGCATGCTGCTCGATTAATACACCGTACCACTCACTTAGAAACAGAGGAGCCCCGTACCAATACGGGGCTCCTCTGTTTCTGCACAAAAAACATATTTCTTTTCCGGACTAACGCTGTAAGTGTATATTCGCCGTCACCTGTACAGTTTACTATCGATACGAATAAAGTTGTGCAGGGTTATTTTATACGTTCTCTCCGCAATAGCATCAACCCGCACGACTTGTCCAACAGAGGGAAAGTCTGCTTACAACGCTCAAAACCATTTAATCCGCCTGAACCACACAAAAGCTCCGGCAGAAACAATCGCCGAAAGCAACACAATGAGAATAAAGGCGTGAGGAAGATTTTCTAAATGGATATCTACATTCATACCATAGAAACTGGCAATAACGGTAGGTATCATCAAGGTAATGCTGAGACTTGTCATACGCTTCATGATATCGTTTACATTATTAGATATGACCGAAGCAAAAGCATCCATGGTACCGGTAAGAATATCGCTGTAAACATTCACGGTATTGCCAGCCTGCCGCAATTCAATGAGGGCATCTTCAACCAATTCTTTATTCAACTGTCCAGAATCCTGAAAAATATTTTTCAACCGGCCTATCAACACTTCATTACCACGAATGGAGGTATCAAAATAGACCAATGTCTTCTGCAATTTCATCAAACGTAGCAGATCTTCGTTTCGTATACTCTTTTCCAACTCCTTCTCGGCCAAGGACACTTCGTTGTTTATCTGTTTCAGATATTTCAGAAACCACACGGCCGATGAATAGATAAGCCGCAAGATAAGGTCGAGTTGATTCTCAACACGGATAGTCTTACGCCTCGTATATTGTATGAAATCGGGTAATATTTGGGTCTGATGATAACATACCGAGACAACCGTATTACCATTGGTAATAATACCAACAGGCACAGTAACGAAAGAGAGTTGCGGCTCAGGGCTTGGTATCGGGACCCGCATAAGTGTCAACAGCCACTCACCTTCCTGCTCTGTGCGGGGGCGTTCATCGTCATCGGCTATATCTTCAAGAAAAGATACGGGAAGATGGAGCTCTTGTGTCAAAAACAGAATATCTTCGAAATCGGGGCATTCAACATTCACCCAGCAATGGGGTGCCCACAGCGGCTTCTCCACCAAACCATTTTCGCTGAAAAGATACTTTCTCATCGGTAAACCTCCTTTTTAAAGAGCGTGCGGAGGCTTACGCAGGTAAATCTCCGGCGCTCTATGAATGAATACAGTTACACGTTCGTGATAAGGAATCGTCCATAGATTTTTTAATGATTTACTTCCAACAAAGATAAGTAAACAGCGGCTAACCTCTTATATTCGTTCCACATTTTTAGGTTTTGTTTCAATTCGTGTGAACACCTTCGCAAAAAGGAGCTTCAAGGGTATTAAGAACAATCCTCTATTGGAGATTTTCGCAGAGGGGTTTTACCTGTATCGGCTTAGGGTTGCTGTCCAGGCTGATATGGGTCTTGATGTATGCTGCATTAGACGAGCAGAAGAGAGAAGAAGTTTCACATTTCCTTCCCGTTTTTTGCAGGCTAACTGGCTTCGGATTAGCCTGGATTGTCTTGGCTGGCTCTTTTGGGGCTTGGGGTTGTGTCGGTTTTGTGTAGGGTTGGTGCTGGGTTGATTGGTCAGGTTTGCCTGGCTTTGCTTGTTCTGCCCGGCTTTGCTTGGGGGAGGAAGAAGTAAGAGTGATGGTGCGGGGTATGGTGAAGTGTTGATGCGAGGTACGGTTGTGTGATGGCTGGGGTATTGTGTGGTGAGGTGTGGGGTATGGGTAT